>OHPQ01000756.1_pt1 | contig 11184 bp, 8 predicted proteins | sample 1577821 | NCBI WGS metagenome assembly OHPQ01 (sample SAMEA3879509, study PRJEB24766) | human gut metagenome | biome: human-associated habitat; feature: feces | place: USA | collected 1985/1987 | reverse complement strand
TCTGCACCGTAGAAAGGTCGATCTCATATAAAAGCTTGTCTTGCTGATAGATGCGGGCGATTCTTTCGGACTGCTTGTGTGTCAGCACATACCAGCTGCCGAAAATGCCGCCGCCTAAAAGCAGTACAGCGATGCAAACAAAAATCAGTGTTTTTTTCATGAACCAATTACCTGTAGATTATAGGAATCTATGTGGTCGGAGGAGACCATTGTCCCATCTGACTGGATAAAGACAGCCTCCACGCCGTCCAGAGAATTGATAAGCGCCATGCCGTCCTCTGCGCCCAGGAGAAATGTTGCCGTTGAAAGGGCGTCGCAGTCCGTACCGCTGTCGGCAATGATGGTCGTGCTGACTACATCCGATTCCGACGGAGCGCCGGTATACGGGTCGAGAATGTGATGATAGCGCTTTCCGTTTTCTTCGAAGTATTTCTCATAGTTGCCGGAGGTGATGACCGCTTTGTCTGTAACAGTGACAGATGCCGTAATGCTTTCCGGCGAAAACGGATCCGTGATCGCCACCGTCCACTGGCTGCCGTCCGGCTTTGCGCCGATGGTCATTACGTTTCCGCCCAGGCTCATCAGCGCAGAAGTGACGCCCTCTTCTTCCAGCGTCTTTTTCATCTCATCGGAAATATACCCCTTTGCCACAGCGCCGAAGTTCAGCGTAACTGCGTCGTTGGCAAAGGAAAGGGATTGGTTGTCCGCATGATAGCTGACATCCTTCCAGCCGTCCTGCCGCAGCAGTGCATGGATCTTGTCCTCCGCCGGAATGGCAGCATGGTCGGTGCCGATGCCCCACAGGTCGATCAGGTCGCCTATGGTGCAGTCCAGCATACCGCCGCTTTTTTCGCCGTACTCCAGCGCAGCACGCAATACGTTTGCCATATCCGCAGAGATGAGAATATCCGTGCCGACTGCCGCCTTTGCCGCAGTGTTCACCTGGTTGACCTCGGAATCTGCAATGGTGTTGGAAAACACCTGTTCCAGTTCCTTGGCACGGGCAAACGCCGCCTCCACGCCGTCCTGGGCGTGTTCTCCGTAGGCACGAACCATGATGTAAGTCCCCATGAATTCCTGGGTATCCTCATAGACGGCATCCGATGCGCTGTTTTCTGCCGCTGCACTTTCCGGCGCAGCAGCACTCGAAGATTGTTCTGTAGAGACACTGCTCGTACATCCGGTCAGACAAAACAGCCCGGCGAGTCCGGCAGCTAAAAGATACCCTTTTTTCATCAGCAATAGAACCTTTCCGAAGAGAGCGCCGCATCGGAGCGCCTTTTTCTGGTAGTTAGTATTATCTAACAAACGACAAAAATAGTATAGCACGCTTTTGAAATGCTGTCAAGTACGGTTTGAAAAGATTTCCGCAAGACAATTTGAATCAATTGTGAATCCAAAAAAGATGCTACCATGCTTTCTGTCGTATTGCCCAAAAACTTTTCTTGCAAATTGAAAAAAGACGTGGTACAATAGAAAAGCAGCAAAATTTCACAGACGAGAGGAGATAAAAATTATGATTTATACAGTGACATTTAACCCGGCGATCGACTATGTCGTTCATACCGATGCCATGCAGGTGGGAATGGTGAACCGTTCTCACGGAGAAGAGATCTATTACGGCGGAAAGGGCATCAATGTTTCCGTGATTCTGAAAGAACTGGGAATTCCGTCCCGTGCGCTTGGCTTTGTGGCAGGCTTTACCGGGGCAGCCATAGAAAAAGGCGTACAGGAGATGGGAATTGCCACAGATTTTGTGCATCTGGAAAGCGGATTTTCCCGAATCAATGTGAAGATCAAATCCGGGGAAGAAACAGAACTGAACGGACAGGGACCGGTGATTGACGATGCGGCGGTAAAGGCACTGTTCCGGAAACTGGACGATTTGCAGGACGGGGATACGATCATTCTGGCAGGCAGTATTCCCAATACCATGCCGTCCGATATCTATGAAAAGATTCTGGCATATCTGGACGGCAGACAGATTCGGACGGTAGTGGATGCTACCAATGATCTGCTGAAGAATGTGCTGAAATACAAGCCGTTTCTGATTAAACCCAACAACTTTGAACTGGGAGAATTGTTCGGCATCACACTGCACAGCCGGGAGGAGATTGCGGCGTATGCCGGAAAATTGCAGGAGATGGGCGCACGGAACGTGCTGGTCTCTATGGCAGAGGACGGCGCACTGCTGCTGGAGGAAAACGGAAACTGCCACAACTGCGGCGTGTGCAGCGGCACAGTGAAAAACTCCGTGGGCGCAGGGGATTCCATGCTTGCCGGATTCCTTGCCGGACTGGAGCAGGGCGATGCGGCATATGCGCTGAAACTGGGGACGGCTGCCGGCGGAGCGACAACGTTCTCGGAGGGACTGGCGAAACGGGAAGAGATCGACCGACTTTTGCAGCAACTAGGGGTTGTTTGAAAAATGTACGAATTTTTCAAACAAGCACTAATGTAAAGAAATTGTAAATGCAGTCTAGTTCTGCTGAATCTGAAAAACTGGTGTGGTATAATACGCTACAGCAAAAACGGAAAGGGGTCAAAAACATGAAAATACTGCATCTCAGCGACCTGCATCTGGGACGGCGGCTCTATCACCATTCGTTTCTTCCGCAGCAGGAGAAAATGCTGGAACAAGTTGTAAAAATCGCAGTGGAACAGTCTGTGCAGGCGGTTCTGATCGCCGGGGATGTCTATGACAAAAACGTCCCTGCGGCAGAGGCAGTGACCGTGCTGGACAGCTTTCTGACGGCGCTGTCTGAGAAAAAGATCGCAGTATTTCTCATCAGCGGCAACCACGATTCCGCAGAGCGGCTGCAATTCGCCAGCCAGCTGCTGGAACACCAGGGCGTGTATATCGCCGGGACGTTTTCCGGTGAGATGCAGAGTTACGATCTGGAAGATGAATACGGAAAAGTGCATCTCTGCCTGCTGCCCTTTGTGAAACAGGCGGCGCTGTCGTCGCTGTATCCGAAAGAGAATTTCCGCAGCCTGTCCGACGGCATTGCCCATGTGATCGGGCAGACGGCGCTTTCGGAAAAGGACCGGAATCTGCTGATGTACCACGGCTTTGTGCTGCATGACGGCACACCGCCGGAGGAATCCGACTCCGAATTGCAGCTGGGCGGCACACAGCTGGTGGACGCATCTGTATTTGATGCGTTTGATTACGTGGCACTGGGGCATATCCATAAGCCCCAGTGGGTGCGTTCGGGGAAAATGCGCTACAGTGGTTCGCTGATGAAGTATTCCTTTTCCGAAACACTGCAAAAGAAGTCGCTGACCCTGCTGGACTGGAAGGAAAAGGATAACCTGACAGTAACCGCCATTCCGCTCTGTCCGGAAACGGATATGCGTATCATTCGTGGCAAGCTGGAAGATCTTCTGACATATGCACAGCCCAGCGCCGACTGGATTCGGGCAGAACTGACGGATGAAACTCTGGTGCCCTATGCCATGGAGCGGCTGCGTGCTGTGTATCCCAACGTGCTGGAACTGGAATTTCTTTCGCAGTCGGAGCGCATCGCTGCCGGCATCACAGAGGCAGAGGCAGTGCCGGAGAAGTCCCTGCTGGAACTGGTGGATAGTTTTTGCAGCAGTATCTATCAGTATGAGCTTTCAGAGCATGAGACAGCGCAGGCGCTGATGCAGTCAATCTGTAAGGAGGCGGAACAGACAGAATGAAACCTTTAGAACTGACCATGCAGGCGTTCGGCACATTTGCCGGAATGTGCAGGATTGATTTCGAACCTTTTGAAAAGTCGGGGATTTTCCTTATCACAGGAGAAACTGGCGCCGGAAAGACAACCATTTTCGATGCGATATGTTTTGCCCTCTACGGAACTGCCAGCGGTGAAAAGCGAAAGCCGGGAATGTTCCGCAGCGAATATGCCAAACCCACTCAGCAGACTGCGGTACAGCTGCGGTTTTCCTGCGGCGAAAAGACATATCTGGTGCAGCGTACGCCGAGACAGCAGGGTTACAAAAGCAACGGCGAAATGAAAAAGAACCTGGACAACGAGAGCGCCTTTCTGTGGCTGTGTCCCGGTGAGGCGCAGGACAATGTGCTGGTCTGTGAGGGTGCAGAACGGGTCAACCGGGAGATCATCTCACTGACCGGGATTGACGGCGACCAGTTCCGCCAGATCGTCATGATCGCACAGGGCGAGTTTCAGAAGTTCCTGCTGGAGGATTCCAAGAAAAAAGGGGAGATTCTGCGCCAGCTGTTCCATACACAGAACTGCGAAAAAATCCAAAAAATTCTGAAACTCCGGCTTGCGGCGCAGAAACAGCGTGTGACAGAGCAGGAGACACGGATTCTCACGCTGCTGCACCAGGCAAAGCCGGCGGATGCGTTTCAGCAGTCGCTGTATGCAGAGCGTCTGGAACGCTCCGGCGCAGGCGCTGCGGAAAATCTCTGCGAAATGCTGGAAACGGCTGCGGCAGAACTTCGGGAGCGTGCGGATGCCAGAGAGAAACAGCTCCAGGTGCAGCAAAAGGCATTGGAACAGCTGCTTTTGGAACTGGAACAGGGAAAACAGCACAATGCCGTTTTGCAGCATTTGCAGCAGGCAGTGCAGCTTTTGGCGCAGGAGCAGGCACGCTTAAAAATGTGCGACACAGCGGCTCGTACGGCGGCGCAAAACGCAGAAAAGCTGCCGGAATTGCAGGAAAAAGCGACACTGCTCCAGCATAGTCTCCCAGCATATGAAAAGGCGGCACAGCTTTCCGCACAGGAATCTGCCCTGCAAAAAAAGACAGCCCTGCAAAAGCAGCTCTGCGCAAAAGCAAAGCTGGAATGGGAACAGACCGACACCAGCTGCAAGCACCTTTCTCTGGAACTGGAAACCTATGCCGACACAGCGGTAGACCCATCAGATCGAAAATGATACCAATCGGCAGAACGCAGTGCTGACCTTACAGCAGATGTTTGCGGAGTATGCGGCGGCACAGGCGGTTCGGGACAAGCAGAAACAGCAGGCACAGCAGGCGGAAGAACGCTATTTCACCCGGGAAAAGCCGGCGTACGACCAGATAGAACGGCAGTTCTTTCAGAGCATGGCAGGCAATCTGGCACGCCGTCTGGAACCACAAAAGCCCTGTCCGGTGTGCGGCGCATTGGAGCATCCCCATCCGGCAGCCTGCACAGAAGATACCGTCACGGAAGAGCAGTTCCAAAAGGCGAGGGAATCCCAGCAGCATGCGCTCTTCCGATCTATCGTGTGAAACTCAGAAACACGAAACGGCACGCCGGGAGGAACACTGCCGGATGCTGGAATCCCAGCGGCAAAAGCAGCTGGAACAGTGCGGCATGGCAGCGACGGCGGATGCAGAAGAAGTCCGTCAGCTGCTGGAACAGCTGCAAATGTCGATTCGGGAAAATCAGCAGAAACTGGCTGCGCTGGAAAATCGGCTGAACGAGGAAAAGCGGAAAAGGGCTGTGCTGAAACAGCAGCAGGAACGTCTGCCCGGATTGCAGACGGCATACGAAAACAGCCGTGCTGCACTGGAACAGCTGGAACAGGAATACGCCGGTTGTGCAGCGGAGCGGAAACAGTGCCAGAGCGGTTTGCTGTATGCGTCGCTGTCTGAGGCGGAAAAGCAGTGGAAGTTGCTGCAAAACAACATTGCCCGTCTGGAAACGGCATATCAGACCGCAGCGGATGCCCTGCAAAAGCAGAAAGAAACCGTGGCGTCCCAGCAAAAGATCGTGCAGCATTTGCAGGAAACGGCGCAGGATGTTCCCGGCTATGACGTTGCCGCAGCAGAACAGCGGCTGGCAGCCATGCGCAGTGAAAAGGCGCAGACGGAAAAGGCGTTTCAGCTGGAACAACAGCAGCAACAGCAGTGCAGCCAGACGGCAAAGGCAGTGCGGAAAGCGCATAGCACGCTGCAAAAAGACTCAGAACAGTGTCTGATGATGGAACAGCTGGACAAAATGCTGGGCGGTCAGCAGGGGAAACGGGAAAAGATCTCCTTTGAGCGCTATGTGCAGGCGTATTATTTCAGTCGGGTGCTGCAAAACGCCAATCTGAAATTGTACCAGCTTTCCGGCGGCAGATACCAGTTCCGGCGGCGGCAGGAGGAAACAGACGGCAGAATCGCATCTGGTCTGAATCTGGACGTGCTGGATCAGTACACCGGAAAGACTCGTTTTGTAGAAACGCTTTCCGGCGGCGAAACATTCCTGGCATCGCTTGCGCTGGCACTTGGACTTTCAGACACCGTGCAGCAGCAGAGCGGTAGCATCCGGATGGATGCTATGTTCATTGATGAGGGCTTCGGCTCGCTGGACAGCACTGCCCTGGACAATGCGGTACAGGTATTGCAGCAGCTTTCCGACCACCAGCGTCTGATCGGCATTATCTCTCACGTTTCAGAGCTGACAGAGCGGTTCGATGCACAGCTGCAAGTCCAGAAGGGCGAAAACGGCAGTCACATCACCTGTCAGTACGCTTAATCATTTATCACAGAATGCTCTCCCGTGGAATCTGGCACGGGAGAGCATTTGCATTTTTGCACAACTTTTCGTGCGGAATGTTTCCGAAAATTGTTTGCAATTTTTCTGTATTTCCAATCATCTTCCTTGACAACTTGTCCCAGTTATGGTATACTAACTAGGGTTAGGACTTTCTAACTTTTTTCACGTTAGATTTACATAATGAGGACGGTGTGATATGTTTTTAGAGATTCAACAAATCAAAAAACACTTCGGCGAGGGAGAAAGCCGTGTGGAGGTGCTGAAGGGAATCGACATCGGGATCGAGAAAGGCGAGATCTGCGTTCTGCTTGGTCCGTCCGGTTCCGGTAAATCCACGCTGCTGAACATCATCGGCGGCATTGAAACGCCCGACAGCGGCAGCATTACCATTCACGGCGAGACCATCGGGGACATGAATGAGAAGAGTCTGACGCTGTATCGGCGGAAACATCTGGGCTATATTTTCCAGATGTACAATCTGATCCCGAACCTGAATATTAAGGAAAACATCGAGGTCGGCGCATACCTCAGCGATACACCGCTGGATGTGGACGATCTTCTGAAAACCCTGGGGCTGTACGAACACCGGCATAAGCTGCCGAACCAGCTTTCGGGAGGTCAGCAGCAGAGAACTGCTATCGGCAGAGCCATCGTCAAGAACCCGGACATCCTGCTTTGCGACGAGCCGACCGGTGCGCTGGACTATAACACGTCCAAGGATATTCTGAAACTGATCGAGGATGTCAGCCGCAAGTATGGAAATACCGTTGTGATGGTAACCCATAATGACGCTTTGCAGAATATGGCAGACCGTGTGGTAAAGCTGCGTGACGGAAAGATCCGAAAGAATTTTGTCAACGAGACAAAGATTCCGGCAGCAGAATTGGAGTGGTAAGCCATGGCGAAGAGAACAAAGAATCCACTGAACAAGCGTCTGCCCCGGGAACTGAAAGGCGAGCTGGGAAAATATCTGGTTATCTTTTTGTTTTTTGTCATGTCCATCTCCCTTGTCTCCGGATTTCTGGTGGCAGACAACAGTCTGATCGCTTCCTATCATGAAAGCTTTGATAAGTACAACATCGAGGACGGCAACTTTGAATTTGCGGAGTCTGCCACAGATGAGGCACTTGCCAACATCGAGAAAGACGGCAGCGTCAAGGTGTACCCGAACTTTTATAAAGAAGAAAAGACGGATGATTTCGAAAGTACATTCCGGGTATTCGCAGAGCGAAAGGATATCGATAAGGTCTGCCTGCTGGACGGCGATATGCCCGAGGCAGAGCAGGACGTAGCAATCGATCGTCTGTATGCGAAAAACCATGAGCTGGAGATCGGCGATGATTTCCGTGTGGCAGATACAACGCTGCATATCACCGGTATCGTAGCCCTCTCGGATTATTCTGCGCTGTTTCAGAACACATCGGATATGATGTTTGACAACGATAAATTCGGTGTCGGCGTTATGACCGATGACGGCTTTGATGCGCTGCGGGACAATCACATCCACTACAGCTACAGTTGGTTCTATGATGATTCGCCGGAAGATGATGCTGAGGCAAAGGATATGGCAGAAGATCTGATGCCGATTCTGGGACAAAACGGTGTGCTGACTAACTTCCTGCCGGAATATCTGAACCAGGCGATCATCTTTACTGGTGACGACATGGGCGGCGATAAGTCCATGATTATGGCATTCCTCTATATTGTTGTTGTGATTCTGGCGTTTGTCTTTTCCATCACGATTTCCAACAACATCACCAAAGAGGCGAATGTCATCGGTACGCTGCGTGCCTCCGGTTACTCCCGTGGAGAAATGGTGCGGCACTACATTATTATGCCAATGCTGGTTCTGCTTGTGGCGGCGATCGTCGGCAATATTCTGGGATACACCCTGTTGGAACAGGTATTTGCTGACCAGTATCTGGGCAGCTACAGCCTGCCGACGTATGAGGTGCTGCTGAATCCGGAGGCATTCCTGCTGACCACGGTGATTCCGCTGGTACTGCTGTTCCTCATCAACTTTGTCATGCTGACCTTAAAAATGCGCATTTCGCCGCTGAAATTCATCCGGCGTGATCTGACAAAGCGGAAGAAGAAAAAGGCGTTCCGTCTGAACACCCGTATCCCGATCATGCGCCGTTTTCAGCTGCGTGTGATTTTCCAGAACCTGCCGAATCATATCATGATCTTTTTCGGTATCTTTTTCGCAAACTTTATTCTCATGTTCGGTATGATTCTGCATCCGATGCTGACACATTTCCAGGATATGGTCACAGACAATGCGCTGTCCACCTACCAGTATGTGCTGAAAGCACCGGTGGAAACAGCGGAAGATGGCGCAGAAAAGTTCTGCCTCAGCAGTCTGGACACGCTAGGCGAGGAACGCAGCAGTGAGGGTGTTTCCCTGTATGGCGTAGAGCCGGACAGCAAATATGTGAAACTGGATGTTTCGGACGATGAGGTGGAAATTTCCAGCGCATATTCTGAAAAGTACGGCGTAGAAAAGGGCGATACCATTACCCTGAAAGACCCGTACGGCAGCGACAAGTACAAGTTCAAGGTCGGCGGTATCTATGATTATCCATCCACCATTGCCGTGTTCATGGATCGCAGCCTTTATAATGAGACGTTTGACAAAGATGATACCTACTTCAATGCGTACTTCTCGGATGAGGAGATCACAGACATTGATGATGCAGCGATTGCCACGGAAATCACTGTGGATGATCTGACAAAGACATCTCGTCAGCTGATTCGCTCTATGGGCAGCATGATGAGTCTGTTCCTGGTATTCGGCTCGCTGATGTTCATTCTGATACTGTATCTGCTGTCGAAGATCATCATTGAGAAGAATGCACAGTCCATTTCCATGGTAAAGATTCTGGGCTACAGCAACCGGGAAATCAATCGTATCTACCTGCACTCCACCACCATTGTGGTACTGATCTGCATTCTGCTGACTGTACCGCTTTGCAACTGGGTAATGGCAGAGGTCATGAAGATCGTATTCTTTGAATACTCCGGCTGGATCGTTTACTATGTTCCGGCGGTGACATATGCGAAAATCATTGCTGCCGGCGTGATCTGCTATGCTGTGGTAACCTTCCTGCTGAACCACAAGGTCAAGAAGATTCCCATGAGCGATGCGCTGAAGAACGTAGAATAATCGCCTGAAATTTGAGAAAAAAGAAAAGCAATATTGCAACCGGAAAACTCCGGCGCAATATTGCTTTTTTGTTTGAAAGAATATAAGGCAACACCGCACAAAGCCCGCCTAACGGCTTTTCACGCAATCTGCTTGCTGATTTTCCGTCATACCGCACAGAAATTTCTTGACATACGACTGCGTTCGAGGCAGGATTCTGCCTGAGAACAAAGGAGTGTCGCACTAGGATTGATTGCGACCGACAGTATGCCTGCGAAATTTCTGTGCAATCTGCCGAGAAATCCGACTGAGCATCTTACGCACAAACTCTGTGCGGTGTTGCCTACAGATAAAAACCTTTCCCTTTCAAAAATATGAGAATAGACAGAAAGACCGTATGATATGAAACGATTCGAAGAATGCTGCTGAAATGTCATGCGGTTTTCTGTATTTTAGGAGTGTTGACTATGGCAATTCAAATTGATGCAGAAAAGAAGATCTTTACCCTGGAGACAGACCACACCATGTACCAGATGCAGGCAGATGCCTACGGCGTGCTGCGGCATCTCTGGTACGGCGCAAAGACCGGCTGCGATATGTCCTATTTGCAGGATTACCCCGATGTGGGATTTTCCGGAAACATCTATGCGGCAGGAAACGACCGCACCTATTCGCTGGATACGCTGCCGCTGGAATATGCCGGAGCAGGCGTAGGCGATTTCCGTGTGCCGGCGGTGGCTGCGGTCCATGCAGACGGCAGCAGCGCCCTGGATCTGCGCTATTACAGCCACACGGTAAAGCCGGGAAAGTATGGCATCGAAGGGCTGCCGGCAGTGTATGCCGCAGAGGACGAGGCAGAGACGCTGGAAGTGGTTCTCCGGGACACCGCATCGGCAGTTGAAGTGACCCTGCTGTATGCAGTCCTGCCGGCGCTGGATCTGGTGACACGCTGCGCCAGGATCCGCAACCTGGGTGAGACACCGGTGACGCTGACAAAGGCGGCAAGCCTTTGCCTGGACATCAGCCGGGGCAGCTGGGAGTGGGTGCATTTTCACGGCAGACACGCCATGGAACGCCAGATGGAGCGCCGCCTGCTGTTCCACGGCATCCAGGAGATCGGCAGCACCCGTGGCACATCCAGCCACCACCAGAATCCCACGGTGTTGCTCTGCACGCCGGACTGCACGGAAACAGCCGGAGCGTGCATCGGCGCTGCACTGGTTTACAGCGGCAGCCACCAGACCAGGCTGGAGTGCGACCAGCTGGGACAGGTGCGTATGGTAATGGGCATTCACCCCGATCTGTTCCGCTGGGAACTGAAAGCCGGAGAGACATTCTCCACGCCGGAAGTCATGCTGTCCTACAGTGACACCGGACTGGAGACCCTGTCCCACCACTTCCACCAGGCAATCCGGGAACATATCTGCCGTGGAAAGTATCAGCTGGCAGAGCGTCCGGTGCTGATAAACAACTGGGAGGCGACCTATTTTGGCTTTGACACCGAAAAGATCCTGCACATTGCAGAAGAGGCGGCACGTCTTGGCGTAGATATGCT
>OHPQ01000748.1_pt1 | contig 11257 bp, 10 predicted proteins | sample 1577821 | NCBI WGS metagenome assembly OHPQ01 (sample SAMEA3879509, study PRJEB24766) | human gut metagenome | biome: human-associated habitat; feature: feces | place: USA | collected 1985/1987 | reverse complement strand
GACGCCGAAGGCGATCGCTTCGATTGATGCGCTTTTGAAAGCTGGCGTCATTGTCAATAACCAAACAGTCCTTTTGCGCGGTATCAACGACGATCCGGATACGCTTGCAGATCTCTTTAATTCCCTGATCCGCAATCGCGTGATTCCCTATTACATCTTCCAATGCAGGCCGGTAACCCATGTGAAAACGCAGTTTCAGGTGCCGCTTGCAGAGGGCGTTCAAATCGTGGACCAGGCAAAAGCAAAGTGTAATGGCTTTAGCAAGCGCATCCGCTATGCGATGTCCCACGAAACCGGCAAGATTGAAATCCTCGGCATGCTGAATGACAAAGAGATGCTCTTTAAATACCATCAGGCAAAGGATCCCAAAAACAACAGCCGCATCTTTACCGTTGCTTTGGAGAATGGTCAGGCCTGGCTTTAAAAGAAAAACTTTATGCAACTTACGCTGTGGGTATTGCAAAATGCAATACCCACTTTTAAAATAAGACGAAACGCACCGAAGAGACGATTCATCCGCTTCGGTGCGTTCTTTTTGGGCTATTCAGCTTTTAATACTGCAATCGTCACGGAATCAGAGCCAATCTCGATCTCTTTTGTCAGGTCAGCCTGTGCCATAGGGACGAACATCAGTTCATCAGCAAGTAGCTCCGCCGCAATATGAGATTGCTGTGCAGCCAAAGCCTCCGAAAGGAAGGCGCTGCCTGTTACAATCGCCGCCTTGATGTGCTGCTCCACCTGATAACCTGCCTCCTTGCGCAGAAGCTGGCACTGGCGGATGATATCGCGCACGGCGCCTTCTGCACGCAAAGCATCGGTCAAAACGGTGTCGAGGGCAATCACCACGCCCTCCCCGCATTCGGCGGAAACGATCCCTGCCTTGGTTTTCGACTGGCGGACAAAGAGCGCTGCATCAAATGTGCCTTTCCAGCCCGGCACAGCGATTTGCTCATCCGCATCGAAGGCCTTCACCATGATCTGCATCTCCTCAGCAGAGAGCGCCTCAAGGGATTGTTTCATTTTATTGACATTTTGCTTGAGCACCGCGCCGGCAGCCTTGAAATTGACGCCTAGATAAGCGTCCTCCAACAGGTTGAAATCCTGGATATACACGATTTCTTTCACGTTGAGTTCATCCAGCACATTCTTTTCGAATACGCGGATTTGATTGGCAACAGCCTCCTCGCAGCAAATATAGAGCTTTTGAAGCGGTTGGCGCACCTTGAGCTGCTGTTCATTGCGCAGGCGCATGGCTGTGGCAATCACTGCGCGGGCGCGCTCTGTCTGCTCGATTACGCCGTCATCTGCAATCCCTTCCAGTGGCTGCGGCCAATCGCTCAAATGCACGCTGATGGGAGTGTTCGGCATCACTTTACGGGTCAGCTCCTGCCAGATATGCTCTGTCATAAACGGGATGATTGGGGACATCACCTGTACGCAGGTATTCAGTGCGTAAAAGAGCGTCCAATAGGCCACCATTTTATCATCCGCGTCCTCTGTTTTCCAGAAACGGCGGCGGTTGGTGCGGATATACCAGTTGGAGATATCGTCTACAAACACTTCAAAATCCTTCACGAGCAGGTAGGTCTTATAATCATCCATGACCTCTGTCGCCCGCTTGATAAAGGCGTTGGTGCGCAGCACCAGCCAGCGGTCCGTCGGCGTAAGTTTGCTGAAATCAGGTTGATAGCCCTCTAAAACAGGCTTGTCAATCTGTGCATAGGTGTTGAAGAAGGTGAAAATATTCCAGAAGGATAACAGCTTGCGGCGCGCCTCGTCGCCCAGATTGTAGCCAAAGCGAACATCGTTCGCTACCGGCGCACCCGCATACATATAGCGGATCGTATCCGCGCCGATCTTCTCCGCGGCCTCGTCAAATTTAATCATGAATCCGGTTTTGGAGAACTTGGAGCCATCCTCTGAAACCACGGTATTGTAAGAAAGCACGCGGTCATACGGCGCGCGATCCTCTAAAACAACGCTCATAAAGAGCATGGAATAGAACCACAGGCGCACCTGCTCGCGCATCTCCGTAATCCATTCTGCCGGGTAGTTTTTGCGCCATGCCTCTTTGTCGTCAAAATAGCCGAGCGTGGAGAACGGGACAATGCCTGCATCCAGCCACACGTCGCCGATTTCACTGATGCGGGAAACCTCATGGCCGCATTCCGGGCATTTGATTTTGATCTCGTCAATCCACGGCCGATGCATCTCCGGCAGCGCGTCCACTTTTGCCGGGTCGGTGCTCAGCTTCTTCAATTCCTCCTTGGAGCCGACCACGGTCAGATGGCCGCAATGCTCACAGGGGTAGAATGGCAGCGGCATTCCATAATACCGCTTACGGGAAATATTCCAGTCGCCCATATTATTGAGCCAGTCCTGCATTCTCTTTCCATTGGATGCGGGCTCCCATTTGACCTTTTCGGCAGCGGCGATCAGGCGGGGCTTGAGCTCTTCCGTGCGGATGTACCAGGCGGGCACCAGGCGGAAAATCACCTCAGATTTGCACCGCCAGCAAACCGGGTAGCTGTGCTCATATTCCATCACTTTATAAAGCTTACCGGCTTCCTCCAGCTTTTGGAACACCTCATCTGCAATATCATGGCTGTTTTTGCCTATCATCCAGCCGAATTTGTCGAGGAATAGCCCCGTGTCGTCTACCGGCATGATCTGTGCAAGGCCGAGCCGGAGGCCAAGCTCATAGTCTTCTACGCCGCACCCGGGCGCAATGTGGACGATACCAGTGCCTTCGTCTGCCGCAACATCCTCCCATGCGACGATGGAATGATCGACCCCCTGCTGCGCCTCGAACTCCGGGAAGCAGGTTTCAAACTTCAGGCCGACCAGTTCATCGCCCTTGAATGCGCGCAAAACTTCCACTTTGTCGTCGCCCAGATATTTGATCGCATTTTTTGCCAGCACGATCGGCTGATCGTCGCTTTTCACTTTCACTTCCACATAATCGATCTCCGGATTGACGGCGAGGGAAACATTGGCGGAAAGGGTCCACGGTGTTGTCGTCCAGGCAAGCATCTTGAAATCGCGATCGACGACCGGCAGCTTGAAGAAAACGGACTTATGCTTCATCATCTTATAAGAGCCGGTCATTTCATGCTCAGAGAGTGAAGTGCCGCACCGCGGGCACCACGGCATGGGCTTATATTCGCGCTCAATCCAGCCGTGCTCGTGGCAGGTTCTTAAAAAATGCCAGATACCGCCAATGTTTTTATCCGTATGCGTGAAGTAGGAGTTTTCCCAATCCATCCATTGGCCCAATCGTTTGGATTGCTCCGTGATAATGCCGGAAAACCGCTGAACACGCTCCACGCACTTGCGCGTGAACTTGTCCATCCCGTAAGCTTCAATGTCTTTTTTCGTCTGGAAGCCGAGCTCTTTTTCCACTTCCACCTCAACCCACAGCCCTTGTGCGTCGAAACCGTTTTGATAGCGGCAATCATAGCCTTGCATGCCTTTATAGCGGATGAACGTATCCTTCAGCGTCCGACCCCAGGCATGATGGATCCCCATAGGATTATTCGCAGTAATCGGCCCGTCAAGAAAACGGAACATTTCATGCCCATGGTTTTTTTCACGCAGCTTGTTGAAGCAATCATTCTCCTCCCAAAACCGCATGACGCTGTGCTCCAGATCGACGAAGCTGTTTTTTTCTGACTCTGCCAATGTAAGCCCTCCAGTATAGTGAAAATACGATTGCAAATGCAACAAAGTATAAACAATATAATTATACACATGCAAAATGCACATTGCAAGTGCTCCGGCGAGCCGTTCCCTGATTTTATTGCTTTTTTCGGGTACTGGCAGGCGTGGAATGCTGCCTGGATTGCAGGGTATGGATTTGAACGGATACTTGTAGAGAATGGAAATGCGCTCCAATTTTATGAATTTATCATAAATCTTTCTTATTTTATTTGACCTGTTTCCTTTGATATGCTAGGATGAGGTCACCGATGAAATGGGAGGAGGTGCAGCAGCAAGGCAGCTTTGTTTTTGACACAACATTCAAATTCTTGTGAATAGAAAGATACAGGAGGAAGAACCTTGCGAAAAACAAACAAACTGCTTGCGGCCGCACTTGCAATACTCCTTGTGTTCTCTACCATGTCCCTTTCGCTGACGGCGTTTGCACAGGGGGATTCCCTTGCAGAGCGTATCGCAGCATACAGCGGCGACCTGTCCGACGAGGCGGGCGCGGCGCTTGCCAAGGACTACAAATCGGCAAGCGATGCGGAAAAGGATGCCGTGGGCGCAGAAAACGTATTAAAGATGCACCAGCTGGCGCGGGCGCGCGTGCAGGCGACGGGTGGATGGTTTCCCAATTACCCAGTCAATATTCCGAAATTGATTGGCAGCCCCACGATCATGGGCGCCAGTGCAGTGGAGGGCATCAAGCTGACTCCCTCTACCGACTTTACGCAGGCGGCGGCTAAAGCCGCGCTGGAAGCGCTTAACGTTTCTTATGAGACAGCGGAAGAAATTGTACGCGACTATCTCAGCATTTTGGATCAAAAGGGAGAATATTGGGATGCCAATCAAAATTTTGTCGCGTTGAATCAGCTGGCAGTGCTGAACCTGACGGCGGATCTGCAACAAAATCCCTTCCGTGCCCAAAATACAGGAGAAACCCAGGAGCAATATGAAGCGGTGAAAGCAGCAGACGCAGCCGGTCGCTACTGGAGCACGCTTTCTGCGATGTTATTCAGTAAGGAGCAGAAGCAGGCGCTTTCCACTGCGCAGGACATACTCACCGCCTATCAGCGCTTTTTACAGGGCGAGGGCGGCATTGATGCCGTGAAAGCATCCCTTTCCGCTTATGACGGCCTGAATGCGCTCCAGCAGAAGCTGCTTGCTGATTTGAGCTATCCGGTGGCAGTGCTGAAGGGGGAAGCGCATCCCTTCTCTAAGGCCTTGCAGCTGATCCGCGGCGAGGCGATGCAAACGCAGTCCCCCGGTATTCGGCCTGTCGAAAAGCCCCATGTAACCGGATCAATTGCCTATCCGGCAGGGATCACCAAGCAACAGGCGCAGCAGGCGCTCGGCGCGAGCGATGCATTTTTAAACGATGCGTTGAAAATGCTGGTGCCTGCAATTCAGGAAGCGGGCGGCCTGCAGCCGTTTGCGAAAAACCAACTTGCAACCAACTTGATGACAGGCCAAGCGCTCGCTGCGGTTTATACGCAATTAGATTCCCTCATTAACAGCGCGATTTCTGGCCTGCCGGGATTTGTACAAACGCTTGTAAAGCAGCTAATTGGGAACGCGCTACTTCCCGTGGGAGCCGCAGAGCAGCTGACAGAGGAAAAATACGCACAGGCGAAGGCAGCACTTTCCGCAGACGGCCTTACCTGGCAGAATGCGGACCTTTCCAAAGTCGACTGGGGCTTCTCTAATGGGGACATGGAAGGCTTCCTCGATGCGCTGATCGCCGGGCTACGGCCTGTAACAGAGCTGATTTTCGGCACGCAGCTGCTGAGCCTTGTCGGCGTAGACATCGCGTTTGAAAACAAAACGGATAAAGACGGAAACTTCCAATACGGATTGTATGAAAAATTATTCATCCCCATCTATGATGCGCTTGGTATCACCAATGCGCCGACCAGTTCGGCATACACGGCGCAAACGAAGCAGGAAACAGACGCGTCGGGGCATTATGACGCTTACCTGAAGCTCGCCTTTTCCCCCCTGCTGCCGCTGATCGACCGTCTGCTGGAAAACCCGATTGATACCCTTACCGAAAGGCTTCCACATCTGGTGTATGAATCCGGAGAGGTATTTGAAGCCGTCCGCGAGGCTGCTAAATCCATCGGCTTTGGGCTGGAAGATCTGGTGGCCCCCTACCTGAGCTTGGATAGCATCTTCGGGCTTGCGGCGGATGCCGTAAAAAACCTGAATATCAATGGCCAGGCTGTTTCACTTACACTGCCAGAGCCTGATTGGGATACCATCGCTTCCCTCGGGAGCCTGGTGGCCGTTCCCACAGCAGGCGCCGGCTATGCGCAAAAATATGCCGTAAAGGCCGATCAGCCTGCCGTGTTTGTCACACTGCTTCGCTATGTGGAGCAGGTGCTCTCCCAAAATCGGGCTGAGATCGAGCGGTTGATCGGCACGATGGAAGGCGGCGAGGAGTTGCTCCCGATCATCCAAGAGGTTCTCGGCGCCCTGAGTGAAAAGGATGCGCTGACCACGCTCGTCATCGAGCTGCTTGCGCCTCAGGAGACGGATCCCTCTGATCCGGATCACGGAGAGGAGCCCGATGAGGATGACGATTTCTTCCCAGAGGAGAATGAAACCAACAACGGTAACACCTCCATAGACGATATGGATGAAACGGAAAACCCCGGTACGGGAGGCACTGCCTTCCCGGCGGCCCTTTTGGCAATTGCCGCGGGCGCAGGCGTTATTCTAATCCTCAGCGGAAAGAAACGCTCCGGGAAACACTAAAACCTGCAATCAATATAAAACGATCCCTTTGCCCTCCTGGATTGACCAGCTGGGCAAAGGGATTTTTTCGCTAGAATCCTTTACTTTTCACGCGGCGTGACAGCTACCCAGATTTCACTGTGATAATCTGGATCGCCCATATTGCCGTCTGAATAAAGTTCCAGGTCATAGTTCCCCAGTGGCTCATATTCTGAGGTCGAAAAGAATTCAGCGAAGATACGGTGCCAAAGCTGCTGGATTGCATTCGGCATGGTGCCTGTGGCGTCAAAGACTCCGCGCCGATCAAAGAGGGGAAGTTCTCCTTTTGGCGGCTATCCTCCATACAAAGGCCCACGATATTGCTGCCGATCGTTCCATGCTCTTCCCTGTGCTCACACAGCCATTGGATCGTGCCATCCCGGTGGCAGCGCTCCCAAAAAGCCGGGATCTCCTCCCGATTTTTTTCATCCTCCTCACTGCACCGCGTGCCCTTGGCGACAATCCGGAAGGAATCCTTGTTTGCAATTCTGTACTGCATACGTTCTCCGCCTTTCATCGATATTTAAATGGACAGGCGTGCAAAGGAAGTGAGCGGAGCCAGAGTTAAACGGGCGGCAGATGGCGTGATCCCATGGAACCGTGTGAAGGCGCGCGTAAAGCTCTCCGGCGTTTCATAGCCGTATTTCAGCGCAAGGTCGATCACCTTCTGATCCGTCGCCAGAAGCTCCGAGCCCGCCAGTGTCAGGCGGCGATTACGGATATATTCACCTACCGTATAGCCGCATAGGATCGAGAAAACACGCTGAAAATAAAACGGAGATACATATGCTTCGCGCGCCACGTCCTCATAAGAAATCTGTTCTGTCAAATGCGCTTCAATATAATCGACCGCCCGCTGCAAGCCCATGATCCAATCCATCTTCCAAAGCCTCCTGTCTTGCTTTTATCTTAGCGGAATATCGGAATTTCTTCTCAACTTTTTGTGCCTCATGTTGTCACTTCGCTGTATCAATCCACTGCTGCCATATTTCCGGGCAGTAGCCAACGGTTACATGTTTCCCATTGCGTACAATGGGCGTTTGAATAAGTTTTTGATTTTCGAGCAGCTTTTCCTGCCGTGCACCGTCTCCTGCCAAATAGCGCAGCAGCAGAGCGTCAGGATCTTTTGACTTTGTGTCGATCAGCTTTTCCAGGCCGCCGACAGCCGCCTTGACGCGCTCAAATTCTCCTTTGCTCATCCCGTATTTCACCAGGTCCACAAACTGATATTTGACGCCCCTCTCTTTGAAAAAGCGCTCTGCCTTTTTAGTATCGAAGCATTTTGGTTTGCCAAAAATTTGAAGATTCATCTTTTTTACCCCTCCTCAAGACAAGTAAAGCGCGGCACCTGCCGCCCTTGATACTCTACCGTCTGAAACCACATGGCGGCCGGTCGGGCCCAGAGCGTGTGCTCCCCATACAACGCCTGATAAACCACCACTTGCTCCCCCGTTTCCGAGTGAGTCGCTATGCCAATCACGCGGTATTCTCCGCCTTTAAAATGCCTGTATATTCCGCTTTGTATCTCCATGGGATATAGCCTCCTATCGAATTTCAATGCCGAGCAGCTTTGCCAGTTCGCAGGCCTGCTCCATGGTTACAATTGCACCGCGCAATTCGGGGATGGTGACGCGGATGCCCTCAAGATCATCTGAGGTAAGATCGACTCCTTTTAAAGGCGTATGCAGCAACTCAGCTCCCCTCAGCCTGCAATCTTCAAACAGGGTTTTCACCAGTTTGGATTCTTGCAAATTGGCTTGAGAGAGGTCACATTTAGAAAACAGGACTTCCTTACATCTTGCCCGGGAAAAGGCAGCCATCCGTGCAGGACTGTTTTCAAAAATACATTGCTCAAAGGAGGAATCAGAAAAAAGAGCACCCGACAGCTTGCAGTTGATAAAGCGAACGCGGCGAAACAGACAACGGTCAAAAAAGGAACTTGAAAAATCACAGCTTTCAAACTCCACATTGAGAAAGTAAAGTTGCTCTCCTTTACATTTTCCAAAGCGGCAGCTGGTAAATCGGCATTCCTTCAGGGAAATGATCCGGAGCGCTTCCGCCGGAGCTATGCCCCCCTCGAAGTGAATTCCAGCCAAATCGGATTCCTCCTCCACCGCTTGACGCAGGACTTTTTCCATATCCTTTTGGGGAATCAGCCGTTCCGGCAGGATCGGGCCACGGATTTGCAGCATAAAAAACATCCTTTCAAAAAAAATAGTCGAAAAAATAGCGCGGGACGGCAACCATCCAGCGCTATCGTTTAACCCATCGGGGGATTATTTTGTGCCAAAAATACGGTCGCCCGCATCGCCGAGGCCGGGGAGGATATACCCGTGGTCGTTGAGCTTTTCATCGAGCGCTGCGCAGAAAATATCAATATCCGGATGGGCTTTGCACAGCGCGTCAAGCCCTTCGGGCGCAGCGATAATGCCCATGAATTTGATCGTTTTGGGGCCGCGTTTCTTAATCTGGCTGATTGCATCAATGGCAGAGCCGCCGGTTGCAAGCATCGGATCGAGAACGATCACCTCGCGCTCCTCAATATCAGCAGGCAGCTTGCAATAATATTCCACAGGCTGAAGCGTATCCGGGTCACGGTAGAGGCCGATGTGGCCCACGCGTGCGGAGGGAACCAGCGCCAGCACGCCATCCACCATGCCAAGCCCTGCGCGCAGAATTGGGACGAAGGCGAGTTTTTTACCGGAAATAACGCGGGTTTTGGCCACGCTCACAGGGGTTTCAATCTCCACCTCTTTCAGGGGAAGATCGCGGGTGGCCTCGTAGCACATCAGCATTGCAATTTCACTGACCAGCGCGCGGAATTCTTTGGAGCCTGTGTTTTTATCACGCAGCAGGGTGAGTTTATGCTGGATGAGCGGATGGTTGGTAATTGTAACGTTTCCCAAATTCAACGACCTCCAATGATTTCTTTCTCGTTGCGATTATACACCTATCCATGGAAAAAGACAAGAGCCGACGACCCGACTTTTCCCTGGAAAACCGCTATAAAAACAGCTCGTTATCGCGGCGCAGGGCCTCCACGGGTGCAAGCTTTGCGCGAATTGCCTCCTTAGCCTGCGCTGGCAGCGATCGGGCAGCCTTTGGGCAAACCGCGATGCACCGCATGCAGAGGATACAGATTTGCGCCTCTGTCCGTTCCGGCTGTGCCGCTGGGATCGCCCCAACCGGGCACTTCTCTACACAGATGCCGCAATGGATACAGGCGGACGATACCTCAGGCACGACTGGCATCTGTTTCCATACTTTATAGGGCCTGTTCCCCGGCACTTCGGGGGAAGAAAATCGGCCGGAATCGTATTTTTTTATGATTGCCTGAGCAAATTTGCTGATCTGCTTCTGATCCTCCTGGTCTGGCCTCCCGGCCGCAACCGTACGAACCATGGAATGCTCCGCCAGCAGCGCAGCGGATGCGACCACCTGAAAGCCCTGCCGCTGCGCCGCATCGTTGAGCTCCAGCAACGCGTCCTCATAAGCGCGGTTGCCATAAACGGCGGCTGTAATCGCCTTGGTGTGATTGCCTGTAAAGCGGGCCAGCCTCTCCAAAAAATAGGCTGGCATCCTGCCGCCGAAAACGGGGCCGGCAATCAAAACGGTATCGTTCTCCCCAAAGTGCATCGCTTCCCCCTGCGGAAGCGATAGATCAATTTCTGTTATTTTCTCCGCCAGCCCCTGCGCCAACAGGCGCGCGGCGCGCAGTGTGTTGCCCGTAGGGCTGAAAAAAAGCATTGTGAGGGCTTGCAGCATGATAAAAAATCCTTTCTGTGCGCATTATTTCGTTTTTCCTTGGAAGAAAAGGCGGCTAAAACGTTGCCTACAGGTATTCGGCCATGTTTCACAATACGGTGCGTACCACATTGTTTCAAGCATCCCCTGGTCTTGGGCCTTTCTTTTCACCCATCCAACGCCTTTTCAAGAAGCCCAAATCCGGATTGATAGGATTCCGCAAGGACTTCTGCCGCAGTTTTCAGCGCGGTTAGGTTTGCCATATCATCGTTAGTATATTGCTCATCCCCCAAAATCTGGATCATCAGAGCATATATCGTGTCCGTTTTCTTCTTTGCTCGTGCAAAAAAAGGCTGAATCTCTTGGCAGCCGCTTGGCACAGTGATTTCTTCAAAGCCAGCCATCCTTTTCGCAAGCGCACTGGCCGCAGCATTCCCCGCTTCGATATCGCCGCTTTGCAGGCTGGCAGTAAACGCGCGTATTTGCTGCGTACAATCGTTTTCAAAGGCTTTCATGCTGTTTTGATACTGCTGCATTGAAAGGCGAAGCGCGCTGTTATCCGGCGCGGTGCTTTCTGGTGGCTTTCTCTCGCCGCAGCCCAGAAAGGAGAGGAACAACATCGCAAGCAGTAAAACGGCCGCTAATTTCTTCCACTTCATAAATGAAACGCCGCCCCCTTAATCTTGATACAAGTTTGCCTCATATGGGCGCATCACCGCACCTTCTCGCCGCGTTGTGTAATTGGAATAGAGAAGCGTTCCGCGCAGGCCTGTGTTCACATTTTTCACTGCTTTCCCGGTCAGGTTCAGTTCAATATAAAAGCGCTGCCCATCCATCCGCCGGAAATAACAAAGCAAACCTTTAGGGGCGGCTTTTACGGGGATAACGTCTCCATAAATCAACGCGGGATTCTCCTTGCGCAGTGCAATCAAAGAGCGGTAAAAATGAAGCACAGAATCAATGGCGCTCTCCTCATCGGCAGCATTGATTTTGTAATAATCCGGGTTTACCTGAATCCAAGGCGTACCTTCTGAAA
>OHPQ01000725.1_pt1 | contig 11681 bp, 7 predicted proteins | sample 1577821 | NCBI WGS metagenome assembly OHPQ01 (sample SAMEA3879509, study PRJEB24766) | human gut metagenome | biome: human-associated habitat; feature: feces | place: USA | collected 1985/1987 | reverse complement strand
TTATTTTCCTTCCAGAAATTTCTTTTTCGATGGCACTAACGACATTTGTCTCACAAAATGAAGGAGCCGGACAAAAGGAACGTTCTAGAAAAGGAATCTTGTTTGGGCTTGCAGCATCACTACTTATGATTGAGTGTATGGGTATATTGATTTATTTGTTTGCGCCAACTTTTATATCTTTCTTTAACCAGAATCTGGAAGTGATTGCGATTGGAGTAGATCGTGCTAAAATTTGCGCCTTCTTCTATGTTCTTTTAGGCTTTTCACATGTAGTTTCAAGTGTTTTAAGAGGCCTAGGACGTCCTGTAATGCCAATGGTGGTCATGCTAGTATGTTGGTGTGCTGTTCGTGTTGTTGTTTTAATGACAATTGGACAGAGCATGCACAGTTTGTATTTAACGCATTGGCTATATCCAATTACGTGGGGATTAAGCTCGATTGTCTATATATTTGATCTAAGAAAATATAAATTATTCACACCTAGAGTTTAACTTTCATGAAATATGGGTTGTCATTTGAGTTGATTTTAGGTATTATAATTTTGCAGAAGTGTTTTTCTGATTTTGGAGGTCTTACTTATGGTCTTAAGAAGATTTACCACAATTGATAGAGAAGAATTGCTTTTTTAAGCGTGCCTACTATAGGTGCGCTTTTTTGTTTTGAAAGGAAGGTCATTTATGGAAACAAAGCGTGTTTTAATTGTGATGGGTTCTCGTTCAGACTTACCTAGTATGGAAGGCTGCATGAAACAATTAGACGATTTTCAAGTCGGATATGAAGTTCGTGTATTAAGTGCTCACCGTACTCCAGAAGCTGTTTTGGAATTGTCAAAGACAGCGTGCGAACGTGGAATTCAGGTTATTATTGCGGCAGCTGGAGGAGCAGCACATTTAGCTGGAGTTTTAGCTAGCTCTACACCGTTGCCAGTTATTGGAATCCCTATTCAGACATCTGCTTTAGGTGGATTGGATTCATTATTATCAACAGTACAAATGCCTCAAGGAGTTCCTGTTGCGACTGTCGCAATTGGTAAATCGGGGGCAAGAAATGCAGCTATCTTAGCTTGTCAGATGATTGGACTTAATGATAAGTCATTACAGGATAAGATTGTTGAATTTAAAAAAGAACAAGCACAAAAAGTATTAGAACAGTCAATTGTTGAATAAGGAGAAGGAAATGGATACTCGTATTTTTGTTCATAAAAAAGAACGGTTTCAAGTTGAAAGTGAATCGTTAGCGGCTGAATTAAGACAATCTTTATCTTTAAAAGAAGATTTTGGTCTTACAAAATACAATTTATATGATATTTTTAACGCTGATGAAAATGATATTGAACTATTAAAGAAAAATGTATGTAGTGAAGTTGTTACAGATGATGTATATGATTCTGTAGACTTAGAAGGTAAATCATATTTGGCATATGAATTTTTGCCTGGTCAATATGATCAAAGAGCAGACAGTGCAATGCAATGTTTGATGCTTTTGAACAACAAACAAACAGTACGTATTCATTCAGGTACTTTGTTAGTGTTTTTAAACCCAGTAGATGAAGAAACACTTAATAAAATCACACATTATATTGTTAACCCTGTTGAAGCACGTGTTAAAGACCTTTCTGTATTAGTGGATGATCAGGACGTTGAAGTAAAAGATGTTCCTGTTTTAGAAGGATTTACAACAAAGACGAAAGAAGAATTAGATTCTTTACGTCAGACTTTAGGGTTGGCCATGTCTCAAGCGGACATTGAGCATGTTCAACGTTACTTCGAAAAAGAAGAAAAAAGAGATTGCACAATGACTGAACTTCGTGTGCTAGACACATATTGGTCAGATCATTGCCGTCATACTACTTTTGAAACTGTATTAGATGATGTACATTTCCATTTGGATACATTATCCGATGAATTACAGGCTTCTTATGATAAATATTTAAAATTACGTCAGGATGTTCATGGAAATCGTAAAGAAAAAACATTGATGGACATGGCTACTATCGCCGGTAAATATCTTCGTAAACAAGGTAAGCTTGATGATATGGAGATTACCGATGAAATCAATGCGTGTAGTGTAGAGATTACAGTGGATGTAGATGGAAAAGATGAACAATGGTTGTTGATGTTTAAAAATGAAACACATAATCACCCAACAGAAATTGAACCATTTGGTGGAGCAAGTACATGTATTGGTGGAGCTATTCGTGATCCATTATCAGGACGTAGCTATGTATATCAAGCTATGCGTATTACAGGGGCTGGAGACATCACAAAACCAATTAGTGAAACATTAGAACACAAATTACCTCAATCTAAGATTTCAAAAACCGCTGCTCAAGGTTATTCAAGTTATGGTAACCAAATTGGTTTGGCAACTACATTCGTAGATGAAATTTATGATGATGGCTATGTTGCGAAACGTATGGAAGTTGGTGCTGTTGTAGGTGCGGCTCCTAAATCACATGTTAAACGTGAAAAACCAGAAGCTGGCGATATTATCGTTATGATTGGTGGAGCTACTGGTCGTGATGGAATCGGTGGAGCTACAGGTTCTAGTAAAGAACATAATGAAACAAGTTTGGAAAAATGTTCAAGTGAAGTTCAAAAGGGAAATGCCTTGATTGAACGTAAATTACAGCGTTTATTTAGAAATCCTACTTGTACAAAATTAATTAAAAAGGCGAATGACTTTGGAGCAGGTGGAGTTAGTGTTGCCGTAGGTGAACTTGCAGATGGTTTGAATATCAACTTAGATGCAGTTCCAGTTAAATATCAAGGTTTAGATGGTACAGAATTAGCTATTAGTGAATCACAAGAGCGTATGGCTGTATGTATCGAGGCTAAGGATTTTGAAAAATTCAAAGAAGAAGCATATAAAGAAAACTTAGAGGCTATCAAAGTTGCGGATGTAACAGATACAAATCGTTTAGTCATGAAATGGCGTGGCGAAACGATCGTTGATATGTCTCGTGCTTTCTTGGATACAAATGGTGTCCGTCAACACCAGGTTGTTGATGTTTGCGAAAATGAATATGATGAACATCCATTTGATGCAGTAAACTCAGATTTAAATACAGTATTACAAGATGCGAATGTCGCAAGTCAAATTGGTTTGGCAGAAATGTTTGATGCTTCTATCGGTAAGAGTACAGTGTTGATGCCTTTTGGAGGTAAATATCAATTAACTCCTGAAGAAGGTTCTGTACAAAAATTACCAGTGCATGGAATGACAAACACATGTTCGGTTATGACATATGGATATGATCCAAAAGTATCTAAATATTCTCCATATTTAGGTGCTAGCTATTCAGTTGTTGAAGCATTAGCTCGTATTACAGCATTGGGTGCTGACTATAAGAAGTGTCGTTTATCAAATCAGGAATATTTTGAACATTTAGGTGCCGATGCACAAAAATGGGGACAACCATTTGAAGCTTTATTAGGTTTGATTGATGCTCAATTGGCATTTGAAACACCAAGTATTGGTGGAAAAGACTCTATGAGTGGAACATATAAAGATATTCATGTACCACCAACAGTGATTACATTTGCGGTAACAACAGCTAAAACAGATGATATTGTTTCGGCTTCATTTAAAAATCCTGGGGACTATGTATATTTAGTAAAGCATACGCCAGTTAAAAATAATGTTCCAAACTATGAACAATTAAAAGAAAATTTTGAAACGGTTCATAAATTAATGCAAGAAAAGAAAATTGTTGCGGCAAGCACAATTAAATTTGGTGGTCTAGGTGCAACTATTGCGAAAATGGCATTTGGATCTAAAGTTGGTGTTGCGATCAGCACAGAAGAAGATGTATATGGATTCAATTTGGGTTCAATGATCGTGGAAGCTACAGAAAGCATTCAAGATGAACATTTAGAATTGATTGGTATTTTAAATGATGATTCTAAGATTGTATTAAATGATGAAACCGTTGAAATTGAAGATGCATTAAAGGCTTGGACAAAGCGTTATAGTGAAATTTATCCAATGATCGTGGATGAAGGAAAAGATACTTTAGAAACTCCATTAAATGATGCAGAAGTACCAATGTCTAAGGAAGTTGTGGAAAAACCAAAAGTAATTATTCCTATTTTCCCTGGACAAAACTGTGAATTTGATACAACAGCTAAGTTTGAACGTGCTGGTGCTGAAGTAAAACAAGTCGTATTTAATAATTTAACAGTTGAAAATATTCAAAAGAGTATTGAAACATTGGCTGAAGAAATCAGTACAGCTCAAATTTTAATGATTGTTGGTGGATTTAGTAGTGGTGATGAACCAGATGGTTCAGGTAAATTTATTGCGAACGTATTAAGAAATCCAAAGATTGCACAAGCAATTGATACAATGCGTGCAAATGATGGTTTGATCTTAGGTATCTGTAATGGATTCCAGGCATTGATCAAATCTGGATTATTGCCTTATGGTGATATTGAAAAATTGGATGCGGAAAATCCAACATTATTTAGAAATAATATCAATCGTCACGTTTCTCATATTGCACGTACTCGTATTACAAGTAATGCTTCTCCTTGGCTTGCAGGTATGAAAGCTGGAAGTGTATATTCAGTTGCTGTTAGTCATGGTGAAGGTAAATTTGTTGCGAGTGAAGAAGTATTGAATAAGTTGATTGAAAATGGTCAGGTTGCAACACAGTATGTAAATGAAAAGGGTGTTCCAACAATGGATGGGAAAGACAACTTAAATGGTTCAAGTATGGCTATCGAAGGTATCTTCTCTGAAGATGGTAAGATCTTTGGTAAGATGGGTCACAGTGAGCGTTATGAAAAAGGCTTGTTCCAGAATATTGCTGGAAATAAAGACCAAGATATTTTCGCAAATGGTGTTCGTTATTTTACACACAAGCAGGTGAAGTAGAATGACGTTGAAAAAAGTAGTTCAAGATTCTTCTGGGATTGTTGGCTTGTTCAATGTAGAACAAGCCGCCCAGAATATCTATTTAGCAATGCATGCCATTCAGCATCGAGGACAAGATGGTGTTGGATTAGCAATTAGTGATGGAGAAAATGTTGTTTGTAAAAAGGGATTAGGATTGTTGTCTGAGAATTTAAAACAAGATACATTGAATTCTTTAGCTGGTGACATAGCGATTGGTCAACTTCGCATGGCTACAAAAAATGATTCTCAATTAGAAAATGTTCAGCCGATTATGGTGCGTAGTCACCAAAGATATTTTGCGGTTGTATCAAGTGGGATGATCACGAATGCGATTTCTTTAAGAACGAAATTAGAAAATGAAGGATTGATCTTTCAAGGAACAAGTGATTCAGAATTATTAGCACATTTGATTCAGTTGAATCCAGGTTCTTTTGAAGAAAAAATTGCGAAAGCTTGTCGTATGATGAGTGGGGCCTATACATTTATGGTCATCACAAAAGACAGTTTGTACGTAGTAAGAGATCCTCATGGTATTCGCTCTTTATATATTGCCAAGGTAGATGAAGGATATTGTATCAGTAGCGAAACTTGTTCGTTCCCAATTCTTGGTGGAGAATTTATTCGTGAAGTAAATCCAGGTGAATTGATTTGTTTCAATTGCGAAGGTATGAAGTCTAGTCAGATTATTGAAGAAACAGAAACGAAGGCTTGTGCTTTAGAGTATGTATATTATTCTAGACCGGACAGTGTTCATAATGGTTTAACGGTTCATGAAGTAAGAAAACAATGTGGTTATTATTTAGCTAAAGAAGAGAATATTGAAGCGGATATCGTTGTTGGTGTTCCTGATTCAGCTTTAAGTGCAGCGGCAAGTTTTGCCAGAACATTGAATGTATCATATGAAACAGGATTGATTAAAAACCGTTATATTGGTTCTACATTTATTCGTCCGACAGAACAACAAAGAATGCAAGGTATGCGTGTTCGTTTAAATGCGATCAGTTCGGTTGTTAAAGATAAAAGAGTTTATTTAGTAGATGATAGTGTTGTGAAAGGTTTTACATCACGTCGAATTTGTCAATTATTAAAAGAGGCAGGCGCAAAAGAAGTGCACTTACGTATAGCTTCGCCAATGTTGAAATATCCTTGTTTATACGGAGCGGATTCAACGGCACAAAAAGATTTGGCGGCATTTAACTATACAGTAGATGAAATGGAACAATTGTTCCAGGTGGATTCATTGCGTTTCTTAAGTGTTGAAGACTTTAAAAAGTGTGTGCCTGAAACAAGCTGTTTAGCTTGTTGTACAGGTGAATATCCAGAAGATTTACAAGATTATAAAGATGAGGTAAAGGAGTAGAGTATGGCAGAACATTATGCAGCAGCAGGCGTTAGTTTAGAGGCAGGATATAAATCTGTTGAATTGATTAAGGAGCATGTTAAGAAAACAATGCGCCCAGAAGTGTTAGGAGGACTTGGCGGTTTCTCTGGTGCTTTCTCATTATCTAAAATTAAAGATATGGAAGAGCCTGTACTACTTTCTGGTACAGATGGTTGTGGTACAAAAGTTAAACTTGCGATGGTTATGAATAAGCATGACACAATTGGAATTGATGCCGTTGCGATGTGTGTGAATGATATCGCATGTGCAGGTGGAGAACCACTATTCTTCTTAGATTACATCGCATGTGGAAAGAATGTTCCGGAAAAAATTGCGGACATTGTGAAGGGTGTGTCTGAGGGTTGTTTACAATCTGAAGCTGCTTTGATTGGTGGAGAAACGGCAGAACATCCAGGTTTAATGCCAGAAGAAGATTATGATTTAGCAGGTTTTGCCGTTGGCGTATGCGATAAAAAAGATATGATTACTGGTAAGGATCTAAATGTAGGAGATGTGTTAATTGGGCTTCCTTCAACAGGTGTTCACAGTAATGGTTTCTCATTGGTTCGTAATGTATTTGATATTACAGAAGAATCATTAAATACATATTATGATGAATTAGGTAAAACTTTAGGAGAGGCATTATTGGCTCCTACAAAAATTTATGTAAAAGCATTAAAGCATATTAAAGCATCGGGTATTACATTAAAAGCTTGCAGCCACATCACAGGTGGTGGATTCTATGAAAACGTACCTCGTATGTTAAAAGAGGGTATGGGTGTTGAAATTGATACAAAGGCATTCCCAAAACCTCCAATTTTTGATTTGATTCAAAAAAATGGAGATATTTCTACGAAAGAAATGTACAACGTATTTAATATGGGACTTGGCTTTGTGATGGCTGTGGATCCATCAGATGTTGAAAAAGTTCAAGCTGCCTTAAATGAAATCAATGAACCTTGCTATGTGGTTGGTAAAGTAACTGAAACAGGACAGGTAGATGTCCAATGGTAAATATTGCGGTATTTGCGAGTGGTTCAGGTACTAACTTTGAAACAATCTTGTCACATATTGAAGATGGTTCTTTGCATGTGAATTGTGCATGCTTGATTGCGGATAAAGAAAATGCGTATGCTAGAGTTCGTGCGCATAATCATGGAGTAGAAGAGTTTTATTTTAATCCAAAGGGATATGATGGTAAAGCGGGTTATGAAGCGGCAATCTTAGAGGTATTAAAAGAAAAAAAGGTTGATTTGATTGTGTTAAGTGGATATATGCGTTTTATTGGACATACTTTATTAAGTGCTTATCCAAATCGTATCATCAATTTACATCCGGCTTATTTACCTGAATTTCCAGGAGCTCATAGTATTGCAGATGCGTATGAGGCAAAAGTAGCACAAACTGGAGTTACAGTTCATTTCGTAGACGAAGGTGTAGATACAGGTCCTATTATTCGTCAAGAAAGAGTAGCAATCGACCCATCTTGGGATCTTGAAACATTAGAATCGCATGTACATGCGATGGAATATGATTTGTTCTGGCAAGTCATTGAACAAGTCGCAAAAAGTATAGAGGAGGAAAAATAATGAAGCGAGCATTAGTAAGTGTATCCGATAAAACTGGTTTAGTTGAATTTGTACAAGGATTAGTAGATTGTGGATATGAAATTATTTCTACTGGAGGAACAAAAAAAGCCCTTGAGGCAGCTGGAATTCATCCAATTGGAATCAGTGATGTGACTGGTTTTCCAGAAATTATGGATGGTCGTGTGAAAACTTTACATCCAAAAGTTCATGGTGCATTACTTTGTGTTCGTTCAAACCCAGATCATGTACGTCAATTACAAGAATTAGGAATTGAGTATATTGATTTGGTTTGTGTGAATCTATATCCTTTTAAAGAAACTGTATTAAAACCAGGTGTAACACACGAAGAAATTATTGAAAATATTGATATTGGTGGTCCTAGTATGCTTCGTAGTGCTTCTAAAAACTATCAAAGTATTCCAGTTCTTTGTGATCCAAAAGATTATGATAAAGTTCTTGAAGAAATTAGAGAAAATCATGAAACAACATTAGAAACGCGTGAGCGCTTAGCTGCAAAAGTATTCCGTCATACAGCTCGCTATGATGCGATGATCGCAGATTATTTAACGAAGAAAACACATGAAGAATTCCCAGAAAGTATGACAATTACTTTTGATAAGGTTCAAGACTTGCGTTATGGTGAAAATCCTCATCAAAAGGCTGCTTTCTATAAAGGAATGAATCCTCAATATTCTTTGGCAAATGCGACTCAGCTTCATGGTAAAGAATTGTCTTACAACAATATTCAGGATGGAAATGCGGCTATTGAAATCTTAAAAGATTTTGAAGGTCAATATGCAGCTGTAGGTGTAAAACACATGAATCCATGTGGAGTTGGTATTGGTGAAAATATTGAAGCGGCTTGGGATAAAGCTTATGAGGCTGACTCAATTTCGATTTTTGGTGGTATTGTAGCGTTGAACGCAAAGGTTGAAAAGGGATTGGCAGAAAAATTATCTAAGATTTTCTTGGAAATCATTATTGCGCCAGACTTCTCTGACGAAGCGTTGGAAATCTTAACTCGTAAGAAAAATATTCGATTAATGAAATTAGATACTAGCTTATCTGTTTCAAGTGCGTTAAAATATACAAATGTTAATGATGGTCTATTGGTTCAAGAGATGGATCAGCATACAATTAACGAAGAAGATTTAAAATGTGTGACAAATCGTAAGCCTACGGAAGAAGAAATCAAGCAATTGTTGTTTGGTTGGAAAGTTGTTAAGCATGTAAAATCAAATGCGATTGTCTTGGTAAAAGATGATATGACAGTTGGTGTTGGTGCAGGACAAATGAACCGTGTTGGTGCAGCTAAGATTGCGATTGAACAGGCTGGTGAAAAGGCAAAAGGTTCTGTATTGGCAAGTGACGCTTTCTTCCCAATGCCAGATACAGTTCAAGAAGCTATCAAAGCGGGTGTGACTGCAATTATTCAGCCAGGTGGATCTATTAAGGATCAACTTTCAATTGATGAATGTAATGAACATGGCATCGCAATGGTATTTACAGGGGTTCGTCATTTTAAACATTAATATATAAAAGAGTCTGTATAGACTCTTTTTCATAGTTTGGAAGGGTCTATCATGGATAAGAAAAACAAAATTATTATTATTTCTCTATTATCTGCATTATTAATTGTACTATGTGTATTTGCGGTTGAAATGAAGAACACTGAGAAAAAGGCATATCAGGGGATATCTGAAATCGGAGAAGATCAAAATACGGAAGTTGAAAATAAAGATAATAGTCAATTTATTGATATGTCTTTGGCAAAAGATATAGAAGCGTATTTTCAAGAGAATGGTATTGATCATGAAAAAGTAGCATACTGTATCACAGATTTAGAACATAACATTAAATATAGTATGAATGAGAAGGATGAGTTTATTGCAGCGAGTATTTATAAATTACCATTGGCAATGCTATATTATGATAAAGTAAATGAGGGTGAGTATACATTAGATTCAACGTTTACATATAGTGGATATATGCATGAGGATGCAGGGGTTATTAGTTCGGATTATGGTATCGGTAGTCAGGTTCCTTTAAGTGATCTTTTAAATGATTTAATAATATATTCTGATAATGATGCGGGTCATATTTTATATGAAAATCTTGGTGGCTGGAAAGAATATAAGGAAGCAATGACAAAATATACAGATTCTATCAGTGAGAATTATTATACAATGGATAATGTTACAACGGCTAATACAATGAATGATGTGGTGACTTATTTATATGATTATAAAGAAGACTATAAAGGTTTGATTAAAAATATGGAAGAGGCAGAACCAGGTGAATATCTAGATAGGGATACACAATTGAGTATGCCTCAAAAGTATGGTATGTATGATTCTGCTTTAAATAGTGTTGGTTTTGTAGAATGCAACACATCATATAGTATAGTTGTTTTAACGAGTTTAGGGGATAAAGGTGCCGATGTTATGGCAAATATCAATCGTATTGCTTATGAGCATTTTAAATAGAGTTGAAAAGCTCTATTTTTTTCGTTTTCTTGTTGTAAGCGTATACAGTAAAAAATATGAAAAAAATTAAAAAAACATTTGACGAAGTGAGAAGTATTTGGTAATATAGATGAGCACTGCTGAGGTGCAGATGATCTTTGAAAACTGAACAGGAAATAAAAATACAAACTAAAACGTCAATTTCGAAACAAACAATTGTAAAGAAAGATGTCAGAGACATCTAAGAGCTAAATCAAATGGAGAGTTTGATCCTGGCTCAGGATGAACGCTGGCGGCATGCCTAATACATGCAAGTCGAACGAGAGGAAGGAAAGCTTGCTTTTCTGAATCTAGTGGCGAACGGGTGAGTAACACGTAGGTAACCTGCCCATGTGCCCGGGATAACTTCTGGAAACGGATGCTAAAACCGGATAGGTAGCAGACAAGCATTTGACTGCTATTAAAGTGGCTTTGGCCATGAACATGGATGGACCTGCGGTGCATTAGCTGGTTGGTGAGGTAACGGCCCACCAAGGCGACGATGCATAGCCGGCCTGAGAGGGCGGACGGCCACATTGGGACTGAGACACGGCCCAAACTCCTACGGGAGGCAGCAGTAGGGAATTTTCGTCAATGGGGGGAACCCTGAACGAGCAATGCCGCGTGAGTGAGGAAGGTCTTCGGATCGTAAAGCTCTGTTGTAAGAGAAAAACGACATTCATAGGGAATGATGAGTGAGTGATGGTATCTTACCAGAAAGTCACGGCTAACTACGTGCCAGCAGCCGCGGTAATACGTAGGTGGCGAGCGTTATCCGGAATGATTGGGCGTAAAGGGTGCGTAGGTGGCAGATCAAGTCTGGAGTAAAAGGTATGGGCTCAACCCGTACTGGCTCTGGAAACTGATCAGCTAGAGAACAGAAGAGGACGGCGGAACTCCATGTGTAGCGGTAAAATGCGTAGATATATGGAAGAACACCGGTGGCGAAGGCGGCCGTCTGGTCTGGATTCTGACACTGAAGCACGAAAGCGTGGGGAGCAAATAGGATTAGATACCCTAGTAGTCCACGCCGTAAACGATGAGAACTAGGTGTTGGGGGAATAACTCAGTGCCGCAGTTAACGCAGTAAGTTCTCCGCCTGGGGAGTATGCACGCAAGTGTGAAACTCAAAGGAATTGACGGGGGCCCGCACAAGCGGTGGAGTATGTGGTTTAATTCGAAGCAACGCGAAGAACCTTACCAGGCCTTGACATCCCTTGCAGAGGTATAGAGATATATCCGAGGTTATCAAGGAGACAGGTGGTGCATGGTTGTCGTCAGCTCGTGTCGTGAGATGTTGGGTTAAGT
>OHPQ01000706.1_pt1 | contig 12049 bp, 12 predicted proteins | sample 1577821 | NCBI WGS metagenome assembly OHPQ01 (sample SAMEA3879509, study PRJEB24766) | human gut metagenome | biome: human-associated habitat; feature: feces | place: USA | collected 1985/1987 | reverse complement strand
ACTTTTTTATTATCATTTTTCCCTCAGCTGGCTCAGTTTTATTTTAGCAGATATATATGCGCAGCTGCGGAACGCTTTAAGAGAAGAATACCGTCCGAACAACGGCGAATGCCAGGATAGCGAGTCCGGCAATTAAGCCGATAGTATTGATCTTTTTCGATTCGGCATCTTTTTCACCCTTTACCAGATAAAAGCCTGCGCCTCCGGCAATCAGTGCGCCGATGAGTATTCCAACTATGTTAAAAATCATGATTTTTTCCTCCATTTCAAAAGCAGTGCGGAATTCAGAATGACAAGAACAGAACCGGCGTTATGTACCAGAGCGCCGGAGACAGGACCGAGAACGCCTGTGATCGCAAGAATAATGGCGAGAAAGTTCAGTCCCATGGAAAAACTGAGGTTGCACTTGATGATGCGCATCATCCGCTTTGACAGACGGAACAGGTGCGGCAGTTCCTTGACCTCATCGTCAACCAGTGCAATATCTGCGGCATCAATGGCAATGTCACTTCCCACGCCGCCCATTGCAATGCCGACGTGAGCCGTTTTCAGCGCCGGGGCATCGTTGATGCCGTCGCCGATCATGCAGACCGGCTGCTGCTGTTCCTGGGCAGTGCGGATGAATTGCAGCTTATCCTCCGGCAGACAGCCAGAACGCACCTGTGTGATGCCCAGCTGTCCGGCAATCGCCTGTGCAGCGTTGGCGTTGTCGCCGGTCAAAAGAACCGGCGTAGTGTTCTGTTCCGATAATGCGTGAATCATAGAACGGCTTTCCGGGCGGATGGTATCGGACAGCACCAGAAATCCCTGACAAGACTGGTCAGCCAGCCAGATCACCGTGCAGCCCTGTTCCAGATAGCTTTATGCAGCATCTGCCGCAGTGTCCGGGACAGTGATCTTGTGGTCTGCCAACAGCTTTTCGTTTCCGGCAAGCACCGTTTTCCCACCTCGCTCTACCAGAACGCCTTTGCCGATCTGCATGGTGAACTTGTCCGGCTTTGGAATTGCCGTCCCGTATTTTTTCTGATAGCTTGCAGTTACCGCTTTTCCCAGAGGGTGTTCCGAGAGAATTTCTGCGGTTGCAGCCATCTGGAACAGTTCCGACTCACTCAACTTGCCGCAGCATTCCACATGAATGACCTTCGGCGTGCCGTAGGTCAGCGTTCCCGTTTTGTCGAATGCAATGGTATTCACCTTGGCGAGACGTTCCAGCGCATCGCCCTCACGCACCAAAAAGCCGTGCTTGGTGGCGTTGCCGATGGCAGCCATAATGGCAGTCGGTGTGGCAAGTACCAGAGCGCAGGGACAGAATACAACCAGAATGGTAACTGCACGAATCAGATCCTTGGTGATGAATCCGATCAGAATGGATGCAGTCAACGCTGTAACGACGATCCACGTTGCCCAGCGGTCCGCCAGCCCCACGATCTTTGCCTTTCCGGCATCTGCGGACTGCACCAGACGAATCATTCGCTGGATGGAACTGTCTGCGCCGACTTTAGTGGCTTTCATATCGAATGCGCCGAACTGATTGACAGTGCCGCTTGCCACATCGTCTCCCGGTTTTTTGTCCACCGGCAGGGATTCACCGGTCATGACTGCCTGGTTGACAGCGGTTTCACCGGAGAGAATCACGCCGTCTACTGGAATTGTTTCGCCGGGCAGCACCCGAAGAATGTCGCCGGTCTGCACTTCCTCTGCCGGGATGATCTCCTCACCGCCGTTCTGGATGCGTCTTGCTGTCTGCGGTGTCAGATGCACCAGCTTTTCAATGCCGGCACGGGCTTTTGCCAACGTCAGATCTTCCAGCAGTGCGCCCAGCTGCATGATAAACGCCACTTCGCCGCAGATGCCTTCTTTCTATACCATATGGGGTATATGTATAATATACGCTATGGGGGTATGGGTTTGTCAAGCACAAAAGAAAAAGCAGTCTGATTTTCGTCAGACTGCTTTAGAATTGCTTTGAAATGTTGAAAAAAAGAATGCGATTAGCCCATGTTCGAGAAACGCTCTACCGCTTTGGTGAAGTTTTCAATGGTTTTGTCTGCATCGCCGTGTTCGATGCCGTCCCGGACACAGTGCTTGATGTGTCCCTCCAGAACAACCTTTCCGCAGCCGTGCAGGGCGGATTTTGCGGCATTGATCTGCGACAAAATATCTTCGCAGGGGACATCCTCGTCGATCATGCGGTCAATTGCCTGTACTTGTCCGATAATTTTTTTCAGTCTGCGGTGCAGATTGTCAGCGTCCATACATTGTTTCATGCCATATTACCTCCTGCTGCTGTGCTGTGATTTTGATTGCTTTTATTGTAATATAAAATCTGCTGTTTGTCAAGCCGGTGGCTGTGTATGTCACGCAATTCTTATTGCAAATTCTCAAAATGCGACTGAAACAGAAGAAACTTGTTGTTGATGTTGCGGTTAGTTGTCTATAAATTCAAAACAGTTAGTTCGCCTGAACTATCCAATGTTCATACATTATACACAGACGTCACAAAAAAGCAGTTGGTTTTTCTTACAAAATGTTTCCTGCAAACCCGTTGACAATTGTTAATTCTGGGTGTATACTAGGTTTATAGTCTGAAAAGCACAAAACTGCTGTTTCAGATGCGAAAAGCCGGCAAGCTCCAATGGCTTGCAGCGGCAAATATTAAAATGAAAAAGGAGTCTTTACTATGTTGAAATGCTTTAAGAATGAGAAACTGTGGTATGCTGTCGGCGGTGCTGCTGCGATGGTAATCGGCAAGAAGATCATAACTGCAAAGAAGACCCGCGAACTGGCTGTATCTGGTCTGGCAAAGGGCATGAAGCTGCAGAACGATGCAAAGGCTACATTCCAGAATATGAAGGACGAGGCACAGGATATCTGCTGCGATGCAAAGGAAAAGGCAGGCATCGACAACGAAGTTGACGAAGAAGTGGATGCGTAATGAAATTTCAGATCGTCTACGATAAGCCGGGGCGAATCCGCTTTCGCTGCGGCGCATATGCCTTCGATAAGGAACTGGAAACCGCTGTGCAGAAACAGATGCTGGAACATCCGGCAGTCAGGAAAGCAGAGGCTCATGCCGAAAACGGCGGTATTCTGGTCTATTATGAAGAAGGCGCAAGAAATAAGGTGATCCGTGCAGTTTCTGCACTGGATACCAGAATGCTCATTCCGCTTGGACCGGAGGAAAGTTCGGAGCGAATCGACTCGGACTTCAAAACCGATCTGGTCAAGCTGGTCGCAAAGCGCTACATCCAAAATGCAATCTTGCCTGCCCCCATTGCCAATGCGGTTATTCTCTGGAAGGGACTGCGCTATGCGTGGCGTGCCGTCAAGACACTGCTGAATGGACAGCTGAATGTGGATGTGCTGGACGGTGCATCTGTCAGCGCCTGCCTGCTGCAGCGGAACTTCAAGACTGCCGGAACCATCATGTTCATGCTGTCGATCTCTTCGCTGTTGGAGGATTACACCAGAGCAAAGACAAAGGCAGCGTTAACGGATAGCTTGGCGATCAAGACCGATAAGGTATGGCTGGTACAGGACGACACCGATGTGCTGATTCCTATGGCGGATCTCCAGGTCGGCGATGTGATTCGTGTCCGTACCGGCAGCGTAATTCCGGTGGATGGTACTGTTGTCTCCGGCGAGGCGAATATCAACGAGGCGTCTATGACAGGCGAACCGCTCAGTGTTCGTAAGGCAGAGGGTTCTACTGTTTTCGCCGGTACGGTTGTGGATGAGGGTATGATTGCAGTGCAGGTCGATGCACTCAGCGGCAACACCAAGATTCAGAAGATCATCCAGCTGATCGACAATTCGGAAAACCTCAAGGCAGGTGTCCAGAGCCGTGCAGAAAACCTGGCAGATCGTATTGTGCCGTTTAGTTTCCTGGGCTTTGGTCTGACACTGCTGCTGACCCGCAACATCACAAAGGCTGTCTCCATTTTGATGGTGGATTATTCCTGTGCCATCAAGCTGTCTACGCCGATTTCCGTGATTTCTGCGATCCGTGAGGCGGCAGACCATGATATCACCGTTAAAGGCGGAAAATATCTGGAGGCTTTTGCTGAGGCAGACAGCATTGTCTTTGACAAGACCGGTACGCTCACCAATGCAGAACCGGTGCTGGAGCGTGTGATCTCGTTCAGCCATTATTCGGAGGACGAGATCTTGAAGATTGCTGCCTGCATCGAGGAGCATTTTCCGCACAGCGTGGCCCGCGCCATTGTAAAGGGTGCGGCAGAGCGGAACCTCAATCACCAGGAAGAACACGCAGAAGTGGAATATATCGTGGCGCATGGTATTGCGACCACACTCCACGGAAAGCGTGCTGTGATCGGCAGCCATCACTTTGTTTCGGATGATGAACACGTTGTGGTCACACCGGAACAGCAGGCGGAAATTGAAGAAAAATCCGGCGGCTGCTCTGTGGTGTATCTGGCAATCGGCGGCGAACTTTCCGGCGTGCTGTGCATTTCAGACCCGCCGAGAAAAGAGGCAAAGCAGGCAATCCAGCTGCTGAAACGGGCTGGGATTTCCAATATTGTCATGCTGACCGGCGACAGCCAGAAGGCGGCAGAGGTGACCGCAGAGAAACTGGGCATCACCCAGTGCTTTGCACAGGTTCTCCCGGAGGACAAGCACCGCTATGTCGAACAGCTGAAAGCAGACGGTCACCGTGTTATCATGGTGGGCGACGGCATCAACGATGCTCCTGCACTGGCGGCGGCAAATGTTTCCGTAGCCATGAGCGATGCCTCGGATATTGCGAGAGAGGCAGCAGATATCACGCTCCGTGGCGCAGATCTGACAGAACTGGCAACGCTCCGTACACTGAGCGAAAAGCTGATGGCACGGATTCACCGGAACTATCGGTTTATCATCGCCTTTAACTCGTCCCTGCTGCTGCTGGGCTTGTTTGGCGTGATTGCTCCGACAACGTCAGCATTCCTGCACAATGCCTCTACTATGGCAATTTGTGCAAAAAGCATGACGCCTGTTCTGAAAAAGCCTTCGGACAACAAGGAAAATGAAACAGAAGAGGAAACGGCATAAACGTCGTATCCTTTGTGCAAAACGGTTTGTGAATGTGTATCACAAACCGTTTTTTTATGCCATTTTTTCGGGGTTAACGGAATGTTCGAAAGATTGTACACAGATTTTTTCTTGATTTTTTCTCCTGGTTATGCTAGACTAATTAGAGAAAACTAACTAGTCACAGGAGGTTGAAATTTCATGAAATTTCGGGGAAATCCCAAGAAATATCTTCCGGCGCTGGGCTTTTTGCCTACGGCAGTCCTGGCGGTATGTATTGCTGTTTCGCTGGGTGATTACACAGCACCGGTTCTGTCGCTGGATGCAGTAGGTGAGAGCGCAGAGAAATCAACGGAAACCAGTACAACGGAAAAGCGCAGGGAGCGGAAAACTGCCGCTGTTACCACAAAAGCGCCTGCGCCGGCGGTAGAGAAACTGTCGGAGTCCGGCACTTATAAAGACGGAACATATACCGGAACAGGAACAGGCTTTTCCGGTACTATCACAGTGCAGGTTGTGATCGAGGACGGCAAGATACAATCCTCAGTGCCACAGACGATTCGCCCTATCTGCAAAACGCCTCGGCGCTGCTGAAACAGATCGTTGCACTGCAAAGCACCAATGTCGATATCGTTTCCGGCGCAACCTACAGCTCCGTGGGACTGATCTCGGCAGTACGGGATGCACTGCAAAAGGCCGGCGGCAGCAGCGCATCTGACAGTGCTTTGCCTACACTGGCGGCGGCAAAAAGCCAGAGCAATGAAGAGCCGCCGACTGTAGAGACCGTGGAAGAGCCTGCGGCATACCGGGACGGCGTTTACACCGGAACAGGAACCGGATTTGGCGGCGAGATGACTGTGCAGGTCACTGTATCGGGCGGCAGGATCACAGATATCCAGATTCTCTCTTCCAAGGATGACAGCCCTTATCTGCAAAATGCCTCAGCGCTGCTGCAAAACATCATTGCGGCGCAAAGCACCAATGTGGATGCAGTTTCCGGTGCAACCTTTAGTTCTGCCGGATTGATCGAGGCGGTGCGGAATGCGCTGGCAAATGCGGCAACAGGCAGCGCAGAGACTACGCCGGCTGCTGTAACCGGAACAGACCACTGCTCCGGCAAAACCGGGGAAAAAAGGCGCATTTCCGTATCCGGACGGGGTATACACCGGCAGCGGCGAGGGCTACGGCGGCATCACCAAAATCGAACTTACGCTGAAAGACGGCACGATCGAAAAGATTCATGTGGTATCCAACGAGGATGACGAATCCTTCTTCAAACGTGCGGAAACACTGATTTCCCTGGTGATCCAGCGGCAGTCCACCGATGTGGATGTAGTATCCGGTGCGACATTCAGCTCAGAGGGCATTCTGGAGGCAATCAACGAGGCGTTGGATGCTGCCAAAAATGCGGCACAGCCTGCGGTGACTACTACAACAACTGTCACTACCATTGCACCGCCGGAAAATACCACAGCTGCACCCGTCACCGGAACGACCAGCACGGAGACAACAACAGAGCCGATCGAGAAGATTTACGATGACGGCACTTATGTGGGAACAGCGGACTGTTACCCGGATGAGGACGAGGACTTTGTAGAATATGTGCTGTCCGTCAAGGTGAAGATCGAGAACGACCAGATCGTCAGCATTTCAGATGCCAGCGGTGCAGGGGATTCCTACGATAAGCTGAACGACCGCTATATTTCCCGTGCGGCAAAAGGTACCGGCAAAATCACAGGTACCATTGCACAGATTCTGGAAAAGCAGCATACAGACGGCATTGACGCTGTTTCCGGTGCAACCTGTTCGTCAGACGCAATTGTCCGTGCCGTGGATGATGCACTGGCACAGGCACGGAAAGGAGCGTGATCGGCGGTGCATACATTTGCAGTAAAGGCACTTAACGTGGTGCTGGTGATCTCGCTGGTATCTGCGTATCATGCCGTTGTCAGTGACCGCAAAGCAGACGAGGCGGCCGCCAAAAAGCAGCTTGCGGAACAGCAGGCGGCGATGCAGGAGAGCGAGACAGAAACGGAGTCGCCCTATGCAGACGGTGTTTACACCGGAGAGGCGAAAGGCTTCGGCGGTCCGGTAAAGATGGAAGTTACCATTGCAGACGGTCAGATCACGGACTGTACAGTGGTTTCCGCCGAAAAGGAAGATGCGGCATACTTTGAGGCTGCACAGGGTGTCATTGATGAGATCCTGGAAATGCAGTCTACCGATGTAGACGTAGTCAGCGGCGCAACCTTTAGTTCAAACGGCATTCTCGGCGCAGTCGAGGATGCTCTGGGAAAGGCGGCGCAGCATGAATAAAAAATACTTTACCCCGAAAAAAATCCATGCCTACCTGCGGGCAGCCATACAGCTGGTTTTCTTCCTGTTTCTGCCCTCAGCATTTACCACCGCTTTTTCCGGCATCAAGTCGGTTCTGACGCAGATCGGCGCAGGAAATCCCATTGCATGGAGTTCGTTTCTGACAGTGCTGCTGGCGCTGTGTGCCTATACGATTGTGTTTGGACGTTTTTTCTGCGGCTATGCCTGTGCGTTCGGAACGCTGGGGGATGCGGTGCATAGCTTGTATCTGTTCCTCTGTAAAAAGTGCAAAAAGAAACCGCTCCTGCTGAAAAAGAGCTGGAAAAAGCCGCTTTCCTATTTGAAATACGCAGTCCTGCTTGCAGTGGTTCTGCTGTGCTTTCTGGGCGTTTACGGAGATCTTACAGGCTGGAGTCCCTGGGATGTGTTCTCCATGCTGCGCTCCGGAAACTTCAAAGTGGGCGCATATTGGCTGGGCTGCATTCTGCTGGTGCTGATCCTGGTGGGAATGGTATTCTGTGAGCGTTTCTTCTGCCGTTTCCTGTGTCCTATGGGTGCTGTTTTCTCCCTGCTGCCCATTCTGCCGTTTTTCTCGGTGCGGCGCAAAAGGGAAAAATGCGCCAAAGGCTGTACTGCCTGTGAAAAGGTATGCCCGTCGGATCTGTCCCTGCCGGAGGACGGCAGCTGGAATGTAAGCGGCGACTGTTTCCAGTGTCAGAAGTGCCTGGAGATCTGTCCGAAGAAAAATGCGAAGAGCAGCATCCGGAACTTCCGTGGCAACGAGATCTGGTTCACCCTGCTGCGTGCAGTTGTCCTGGCTGCGGTATTGATCCTGGCAGGAATCTAAAAGAACGAAACATATTATAAGAAAATCCCCTGCACCGCTCCGTAAAAAGAGCAGTGCAGGGGATTTTTTTGCCGGTGTCAAGGGATGCCTTTCAGAATTGCACACGATTCCTTGCACCCATAGTTTCAAACAGTGAAAAAGCATATCAACCACAGAAAACCCCGGACATTACTGCCCGGGGTTTTCTGCATTTATGGTTCAGAGGATTATCGAAATTTGCTTACTTGATGATATCTTCCCAGGTCACGTCATTGCCTGCGCCTCTGTTTGCGATGTAGTACATCTCATAGAACAGGTCGGTGGAGTCAACCTTGCCGTTTCCGTCTACGTCTGTTGCAGCGATCATTCTTTTGTTTTCAGCAGCATCTTCGCTCAGTGCGAAGTCCTTGTTGCCGGCAGAAATGTTTGCGCAGTACAGCATGATGTAGAACATATCGGTGGAGTCAACCTTGCCGTTCAGGTCAATGTCGCCTCTGTTGTCTGCTATGGCAATGGTAATCTCGAAGGTCAGCGGTGTGGTGTAACCGGTTGCCTCTACGGTCAGCTTGTATGTGCCAGACTTTGCAAAGACAGCGCCGTCACGTGTTTCAGCAGCGGTGTTGATCTCACCAGTGGTGGGGTCAATGATCTTCACGCCACGCTTGCCGGTTGCAGCATATTCCTGGTCGCCGATGGTTACCTTAGAAATGTTCTTCAGATAAGCTGCAAGCTCTTCTTCCGTGACATCCTTTGCAGCAACAACTGCGTTCTTGTCCTTGTCATAAGCTGCCGGCATTGCATCGGTGGTCAGAATTACACTGGCAGAAACCGGTGCATATACGCCTGTGCTGTCCGATACGGTAATGGTGTAGCTGCCCGGCTGTGCGCTTGCTGCATCGTAGCTCAGCTTGCCGTCTGCATAAGCTGCATCGGTCAGTGCATCAGCGGATACAACTGCCTCAAAGTCCTCCGGCAGATCGGTCAGTGTTACCGGAATTTCGCCGGCGGTCACTGCAACACTCTCTGCGGCAACCGTACCAGTGTGCTTTTTCGGCAGGTACAGACCATCTGCCAGATGTACGCTGTATTCGCCATTGCTGGTCAGATAGCTGATCTCTACAATGGTATCACCAGAGGTTGCAGTATACGGAGCAGACCGCAGGCTGTTTCCGTGTGCTTCTGTAGTCTTGAAGCCGGCGGACCATGCCAGCTCGGTGCCGCCCTTCCAGATGTTTTCCAGCTGGAGCATACCATAGTTGCCGGTCTTTGTCTTGACGATCACGCCGTAAACCAGATTGCCTTCTCCCAGATCCAGACCGTCCATGTTCAGTTGGTAGTCACCGTACTTGCTGTCGGTTTTGAGTGTCGGTGTTACGTTGGTCAGGTCAACTTCCGGTTCTGCAGTAATGGTTGCGGACAGGGTGCCGTCTGCAAACAGCTGCTTGTATGCTGCCGGAATTGTTTCCTGGTCTTCGTTCGGGGTAAAGGTGCTGAACAGGCTGCCCAGAACGCCGGATGTGCTGCCGTCCTTTGCGTCAGCAGTCAGCTGATCGTACAGACTCTGCTCAATGGCAACTTCTACGCCGGAAACACCCAGGATCTTACCGCCGCCGTTTTCGTCCGGCTCAGAAACATATGTGGTGTCTGCAAACATGCTGTTCCATTTTTTTTCTGTTGCAGAAGTGACTGCGTCATAGTTTCCTTCTGCGCGCATACCAGCATCTCCGGCAAGGTCAGCGTCATAAGAAACCTTGCCGTCAGTGGTGTCGGTCTTGTTGCCCAGTTCGCCATAATAATAGTCCGCATACGGGATATTCATGGTACCGTATACATATTTTTCCGGCTCATTGTCTACTGTGAATGTGAAGTCCTGATATCCGGTAGCGTAGATGGTAACATCCCATCTGCCGTAGCCGTCTGTGCCTTCCGGCAGCTGGCAGCGGTCGCTCTTGGTCAGACCCAGCTGGATGCCCATTGCCTTGTGCATCCAGTTGTCTGCGGCAAACTTGGTGCCGTAGGTAGCCAGAACAGTATCACCGTCACCATAGTAATCCCAGCGAACGGCATACATATGCGCACCCAGGTCGCCGTAATCACCGTTGATGTCTACACGGATGAAATCACCGTAGCCGGAATCGTGCTGTACTTCGCCGATCTCAACCGCACTGGTGTCTACCACCTTGCCGTCAGCAGTTGCAGCTGTTTCACGCTTGGAGAACTGGAATGTGCCGTCCTCCTGCTTTTCTGCGGTCTTGATGCCGGATGTGTTGGCGTCAACCTTCACAGTCTCATCAATGTTGACAAGATTGCCCTCAGAGTAGCCGCCGGTGAGTTCTGTGCCGTTTTCGTAAACGGTATAAGCTTTCTTGAAGTCCTCGTAATCCGCTGCCGGAACAGCAACCGGAACATACTTCGGACCACTGATAACAGAATGGTCGTATGTACCAACAACTGTTCCATCAACCGTAATGTCTGCTGTGCCGGTCTCCTTATTCTTGACAACATCAACGGATTCACCCTGTCCCTTGCCGGTGTAATCATAGCTGTTGCCGTCGGTATCGAATACCTTAACAGCGCACTGATAGCTGCCTCTGTGCAGACCGTGGTTGCTGGTTGCACGTGTAACCGCATCAAACGCACCCATATCTGTTTCGTTGTGTGCGTCGCTCTCTGCGGAGGATGCCTCCCAGTTACCGTTTGCGGCACTGTCCAGATAAACGCCCTCATTCTTCCAGTATTCCGCCCATGTCATGGTTGCATAGCAGTAGACATAATCGCCTGTGCCTGCCTCTTCCGCAAATGCCGAAATGGTCGGAGCGACTTGTGTAGCTGCAAGCACAGCGGCAGATGCTGCGCCGATCAGCTTTTTCCAGTGAATCTCTCGCATAATGACCTCCTAAAAATTTTTGATTTTGCTGCATTGCGAGGTGCAGCAGCTTTTGGAGTGTGTTTCCATAAAAAATGTAATGCACATTTTCATCAAAAACTTTTTACGGGAACACGCTCGAATATAGTCAATCCCATTGCTTTTCCGGGATATACTACCAAATTTGATTTGCCAATTAGTTAAAACTAATTAGTTTAGACTAACTTAATATCTAAGAAATAACTGGAACATCATTCCAGTTAAATTTGCACGGTTTATTTGGACTGCTCGTTTTTCTTTTCGGGCAGATTTTCTTCGGAAAAATCGACCGGGGCAGAAAGTGAACCACACGATCTGCGGCGATGCCGGTGAAAATACCCGTGATACAGCCGGAAACCAGCAGAAACGGGAAATAGACAATGACCTGCACCGACTGCATCACTACAATTGCCGCAGCAATCTGTCCCACATTGTGCAGCACAGCGCCGATCATGCTGATGAACCAGAGATGTTTCCGGTGCAGCAGCCTGCACAGCAGTGCCATTCCCAGAAAGCAGAGGATACCGCCGCTGAGGGAATAGATCATGGAAACCAGTGTTCCGGTGAACAGCGACCCCAGCAGAATGCGCATGACCAGTACGGCGAACGCATCCCTCGGGCGGTAGACCACCAGAACGATCAGCGTGATGACATTGGCAAGTCCCAGCTTAACGCCGTAAATGGGGACGGGAATGGGAATCTGTGCCTCAACCACGAAGATCGTCAGCGCCATGGTAGTAAACATGGCAAGCATGACCAGATGCTTAACGGACTTGGACATCGAAAGAACCCTCCTCGTCAGATGCAATGGAAATGCGGATGTGATTCGGCAGGCAGACGATGGGCAGGATGCCGTCAGAGATCGTCCCTTGCTTGACGCACAGATGATCGGGGCAGCTTGCGGACTGCATGGAAATCTGTCCCGGTTCTACCAGGACTACGTTTTCCGCACCGTTTTCGCCGTCGATCGT
>OHPQ01000682.1_pt1 | contig 12495 bp, 9 predicted proteins | sample 1577821 | NCBI WGS metagenome assembly OHPQ01 (sample SAMEA3879509, study PRJEB24766) | human gut metagenome | biome: human-associated habitat; feature: feces | place: USA | collected 1985/1987 | reverse complement strand
ATGGGCAAAAATGCTTTTTCCCTCGGCGCTGATTTCCTTTGCCCGGACAGAATGGGGAATCTCTGTGCCGAATACTTTGATCTTGCTGCCATAGGTCTCCCGCAGGAGCGCGGAGATCTCTTTGGCAAAGTTGGTTCGGCTGTCCACCATCGTCAGCAGGATACCGTCAATCTGGAGCTTTGGATTGATCTGCCGTTTTACCTTGCTGACCGTAGATAAAAGCTGTTCCAGTCCTTTGGCGGGCAGATACTCTGCCTGAACGGGAATTATGATCCTGTTCGCAGCCGCCAGCGCATTGACCGTAAGCATCCCCAACGAGGGCTGACAGTCAATCAGGATATGGGAATATTGTCCCTTCAGTGTGTCCAGATATTGCCGTAAAATCGTTTCACGGCTCATGGCGTTTACCAGAGAAACCTCCATACCGGAAAGCTGAATATCCGCAGGCATCAGGTCAACGCCTTCTGCATGATGCAGAATACCTTCTCCGGGGCGTATAGGCTGATCCATCAGAATTTTGCCCATTGCATCCGACAGTGTAAATGGCAGCTTGTCCGGTTGCGGATTTCCCAAGCTGATTGTCAGGCTTCCTTGCGGGTCCCCGTCGATCAGAAGCACTTTCTTTCCGGCCTGTGCCAGACCTATTCCCAAGTTCGCACAGGTTGTTGTTTTGCCAACGCCGCCTTTCTGGTTGGCGATGGCGATGATTTGCGTGTTCAAATAAACCTCCTCCTTCTACAAAAAATATCCCTATTCCGAAAAATAGGGATGAAAAAAGCCGCTTACTCAAATAAATGAATAAACGGCTATGTAAGAAATATTCGATTGTAAGTAAAGTTTTATATCACTGCAAAATAACGAAGTGCATCTTTGATTGCTTCTACCTTTTCTGGTGTCGGATGTTTCCTCGGCTGTTTCAATTCTTCTACCGCATTAGGAGCATCATACATCGGCAATCCCAAATTTCGCTTTACCTCTGCGATATATGCGGTATGTACCTTGAAGCCGTATTTCGCTTCTATGTACTCCTTAATCATTTTGTAGGTCACTTTTTCTTTGGGCTTGTACGCTTCGGCTCTTTTAGCAATACTATCTACCGGAATCTTGCCCTCGCCCTCTCCAAACTCCACATCAATGTGGATATAACTGTCGGCTTTTTTGTGGGATAAAAGAACTACCGTCTCAACGTGCAACGATACCTCAATTTTGATGTCTGCATTTTCGTTAAATTGCCCATACAACCCTACTGAATAAGCAATTTAATTCGAAAATAGCTTTTCAATTAGTCATAAATGCCTTTACCTTTACAACACCTTTTAAATTTTTTTCCGCTTCCACATGGACAAGGTTGTTTTCCGCCTATTCTTTTGGGTATTGTTAATGGCATTTGAGCTGGATCAAAAAACGGAATATTAGCCCCATGAATAATTGGTGAGGAATTGAAAAAAGGAGATGCATTATGTTTAGCAATCGAGTTAACAGAATCCACACAATCACTGGGCATATCATAAGGAATTCCATGCTTTTCAAAGTATATTTTATCAATCAGGTTTGGGCCGAAAGGCGTCGTCATAATTGTAGCATTCACATCAATTTTTGATGTGAATGCCGGATTGCAGTAATACTGCTCAATAATTTCCAGCTCATCAAATGACATAAATTGTTCATGATGCGAGATTCTCCATACTATATAATTTATAAAATCATCTGGAGATTTTTTCAAATACCTTTGAATTTCTATGATGTTTTCAAAATCATCAAGATTGCAAACCCAAGGATATGGCTCATGTTCTTCCTTCTCTAATAATGGCGAGGTATTTATAGCAATTTGCCCGAATTGATTTAGTGTTAAGACAAGCGGAAGAATTGTTTTTTTGTGTATATCAGTAATCGAAAATGGGCTGATTTTCTGTTCATATAGAGTAATTGATTCATTATGCTCTATTAGTTTTTTTAAGATAATTGCCTGTTTATATCCGCCACCAATGCCCCTATCAGAATGAAAATGATCATAGATACGCTTATATCCTTTTTCTGGGTTAAAGAAAGGCTCTCTGATTTTTGAAGCTTTAACCTCCGCAATAAGAATAAATTCTTTATACTCTATCAGTAAATCGTGTTCTTTTGTTCCTTTTTCTTCGCAAACAGTTTGATGATAGGTAGCCTTGTTTCCAAAAATCATTTTAAATTGTTCAAGAAACATTTCTTCAACCCGATCAGCTTTTTTCTTACTAAATTTAGATGCAGCCTTTCCAGTTTGTTGTTCCAACAAATCGTTGATTTTATAATAAATTGCATTAAGAAGAAAAGTTGGAACTGCAACAAATATCACATCTCCCAATTTGCATAATGGCTGATTTACAAAGGGATTCTCATCATTGTAATATTTGAAGTTGCGTTCTTTACGCTCAATGGCAAACAAATTTATAAAAGTTGAAGCTTTTTTATCTCCAAAGTATTGATAAATCTCGGAGATATTAATTGAAAAGAGACCGTCTATAGAATCATATATTTCTTGTGAGCTTTTCAAAAGGTCATTGTACGATTCTTCAGAGAATTCACCATATAATTTCTCGAATACTGATTTCTTTAACTGCCTGGGCTTATCAATGGATTCTTGTACTTTCTCTTTAACATAATGATAGAATGATAAAAAATCTTGTGTAGATAAACCCGTAATGGATAGTAATTCATTATCAAATTGAGAAAAAAGCTTATCTATTAATTGCTCTGTTTGTTCCTCGTATCTTAGATCTCCCATATCAAAATATGAAATGAAAGCCGCTGCTGAAATCAATCGATGTTTCTTTTCAACATCACTAAGTGATGCAACCTCATTGATTGATGGCAAAAATCCCTTATAATATGTAGCTGTTATTTTTTGAAGATCGTTTTCTATTTCTTCATATTCTGTTATACTCTGAATTGGAACGATATTAGAAGGAGATGTACTCATAAGTAATCCAGCAAGATATAGGTATTGTTTTTGAGGGGACATGAGATTAGTTTTATTAAAAATATCTGATGCTTCTGATGCTTCTTCTCCTTCCGCTACACTAGTAACAAACTGAGTTGCTATCCATCCAAGTAGTTCTTTGGTATCAATATTTCGCAGTCTTGATTTTAGCTCTTCAATTTTTTTCTCCATTAAATATCTACCTCTTTTGCCTTTATTTACAATTAATTATCAATCTGAAACGGCTGTATATAATTGTTGTTTGAGCGATATGCAAGGTTACTTGTAACAGGATATGCGAAATAGAAAGCCTCTTATATCTCCACCATCTCAAACTGACAAGTGTGTTTCTTACTCTTCTTATCATAATTCACGCCAACAAACAGCACTTTTCCATGATAATCCTTCAAACAGCGAATATAGTTTCGGTCTTTGATCTGTTCCAATGCAATACCAGCGGTTTGATTCCATTTCAGTTCCACGATCATTGCCGGGTTATGATTTCCAGTTCTCGGTACAAATACCAGATCTGCAAAGCCTTCTCCGCCCTGCAACTCCCGATAAACCGCATAGCTGTCTTGTGCGGAATAGTATGCTAGACTCAGCACACAAGCCAGCGAATTTTCATTGTTGTACTGAATCACAGAACAGTTGTCACTGTGAACTTCCTGAAGCATTTCCGCCACCTTTTCCGCATTCTGTGCCAACGTCAATTGCAGCAGCTTGTCGGAACGATGAATGGCATTGTTGACCGTCTGGAATTCCTGCCCCTGGATAGAATTGAGAAATTCCTGCCGCACTTCCTTGTTGGGAATCCAGGCGGTTTTTGTATCGAAGTCGTATGTCAGATAGCCCAGATGCACCAGTAAGGTCAAAATATCATCTGCGGTTTCAAAAGTACACATATCGTTCTGAAATGTTTTCGTATTGATGGAAATATGTTCTCCGGCAATCGTTCGAATGATCTTATCCCGCAAGCCGTTCTCATTGCGGACGATATACATTTTCAAAGCCTCATAGGTTTCAGTCTGTGTCCAGTAACTGTCAAAGATGCCGTTCATCATCGCTGATGTTACAGATCTTGGATTATAAATGGATATACCATTGACAGTATAGCCATCGTACCAATCTTTCGTTTGTTCAAAAGACATATGATAACGTTCACAGAGCTGACGAACTTCCCTCTCTGTAAAACCAGTGAATTTTGCGAGTGCATATTGATTGGTCATAGCGTATTCCTTGAACATATTCAGTGCAGAATGTTGACCGTATTTCTTGATTGGGAGAATGTCTGTCATATAGGCAAGTGCCACATAGGGCTGCCCTTTCAGAAAATCCCGCAGAAAATCCAGATATTCCTTTGGAGCAGTTGCATTATCCCGATGTACCCGGAAAATGGAATCCCATTCGTCAATGATAAAGATAAACTTTTCCCGTTTCTGCGAAAAAATATCTTTTGATGTCCTTACCAAGTCTGTTTCATCAAACAATGTAACATCCGGCATTTCCATTTTCACATCAAACAACAATTCCTTTGTTAAGCGTGCCACCATGTCTTTTATCACAGGATATTTGCTGACAAACTGCTGGATATCGATATGAATCACATTGTACTGATTCAGGGCAATACCGCACAAAGTCGTCAGACGCTCTTTGTACGGTATTGCCTTATAGTCATACTCTTTCATTCCTGCCTGTTTTTATTGACATTTTTGGAAATCACAAAAGTCAGAATAACAAGCACAAGTGGAAAAATACAGCCTGCAAGCACGCCCTTGCGAATATCATCTCCTGCACTTTGTGAAATGTTTCCTACGATACCCGGACCTATTGCACCGCCAAGGTCGCCTGCCATGGCAAGAAGGGCAAACATTGCTGTGCCGCCTGAGGGCATTTTCCCCGAACAGATGCTTATGGTTCCAGGCCACATAATTCCAACGGAAAAGCCGCATATTATACAGCCTGCAAGCCCAAGCATGGGAATATCCGACAGGGAAGCAACAAGATAGCATATCAGGCAAAGCATGCCTGAGCCTATCATAAATTTTATTAGGTCAAGCCTGTCGCCGTATTTTCCATACAGTGAGCGACTTATTCCCATAGTCACCGCAAACAGGCAAGGCCCGGCAATATCTCCCATAGCCTTTGAAAGATCCAAAGCAGATTCCGCAAATGCAGATGCCCACTGTGCCATTGAAAGCTCCGACGCTCCCGCACATATCATCAGCAGTATGGAAATAATGAACACGGGGGTTTTTAAAAGATTTCCGATACTCATACCTTGCCCGTCCTCGGCAGGGTGTTCAATGGGACAGGTGATGAAATTAAACATATTATACAGCGGAATTATTGCCCAGATACAAGCAAGCCATTTCCAATTGCCTATACCGAACACCGAGAAAAATACTGTGGAAAGCAGGATAACTCCTACCGAGCCCCAACAGTAAAAGGAATGGAGCAAACTCATTGCCGCCTCTTTATGCTCAAAGGGACAGGATTCAACGATAGGGCTGACAAGCACCTCCGTAAGACCGCTGCCCACCGCATATACAATTGTGCTGATGATTATTCCCATAAACGGGTCGGGCATTATCTGAGGAAGAAACGCAAGTCCCAGAAGTCCTGCTGCCGAAAACAGCTGAGAACCCACAACGCATCTGCGGTAGCCTATTCTGTCCGCAAACTTTGCACAGAGAATATCCACAATAAGCTGGGTGATAAAGAAAACGGATGATATGAGCGCAATTTTTCCGAGAGGGATATTGTAAACATTGTGGAATGTGAGAAATAGCAGCGGTGCAAAATTTGCTGTAATAGCTTGTGTAACAAATCCAAGATAACAGGCAATAAGAGTTTTTCTGTAATTCATCTTGACGTTCCTTTCGCTTTTTGATATAATTGTATCATATCATAACAAACGGCATATTTCAATGTACAATATCGCATTTTTATTACACTATATCGCAAAAATGGAGGATAAATTTGAAAAACCTAAACGACGGCTACGCAAAGATCATCACTGACGAAACTCTTCGTGAAACCATAAGTCACGGCAGTGAGGAATATCCCTTTCGATATTATTATGAGGATATATGGCTCTTTGACCTGCACTGTATTGACTGGCACTGGCACCCCGAGGTTGAGTTTGTGCTTGTGGAAAATGGGACGGCAGATTTTTTTGTGGGCAGCAGCAGATATGTGCTTAACACAGGGGAAGCAATTTTCATCAACACACAGGTGATACATCGGTTTGAGAGCAGCGAAAGTACAATTATTCCCAATATGGTCTTTTCTCCGCTTCTGATAGCCGCAGAAAACAGTTTGATATACCGCAAATATATAAAGCCTGTGCTCATGTCCTCGGTTGAATGCCTGATAATATCGCCGACAGATGAAAAGCAATGTGAGATGCTTGATACAATACGAAATGTGTTTGCCATACAGGAATCGAAAAGCATATCCGAACTGAAAACAACCGAACTTATTATGAAGCTATGGGGGCAGATTTACGAAAGCATAAGTTGGAACGACACTCAAAACATAAACAAAACCTCCGCACAGGCACAAGCACAGCTGCAGATAATGATGCAGCATATCCACAAAAACTATTATCGTCGGATAACCTTGGAAGACATTGCAAGATCTGTTTCTATAAGCAAAAGCAGTGTGCTGAATATTTTTAAAAGCTATCTGCACACATCGCCCATTAATTATGCTCTGGAATATCGTTTGAAGCGTGCTGCCAAGTTTCTTACGGAAACTGAAAACAGCGTTTTCGTTATAGCTCAGACAGCAGGCTTTGAAAATGTGGGATATTTTTGCCGCAAATTTAAGGCACTCTATGGAATGACGCCTAAGGAGTACAGAAATCACAGGCGGTCGGAACGGAAATAATAAAAAGCAAAGGACTTGCTGCGATTGGCAGTGACAAATCCTTTGCCTATTTTATTTTAAGGCAATACCGCACAAAGAGCGTCTGGTGACTTTGCACGGTATTGCCTTTGATTCAGATAGGCTGGAAGTGTAATGACGGGGTCTATAGGCTGTATGCTTTTCATATTTTTGTTCAAATCCATTTGCCTTCTTTCTTGATTGGACAACGCTAGGCAACTCCAAAAATTCCAACAACTGGCACAAACTGACCGTTTTCCACTTGCCATTTGCCCGTATTTACTTGCCATTTTAGGAAAAAACCTGTTTTTCGCAAAACACCCCAGGTAACGAAAAAAGGCTGAATTACGAGCTTTTTTCGTAATTCAGCCTTCTGCAATTGGTCGAGGTGACAAGATTCGAACTTGCGGCCCCTACGTCCCGAACGTAGTGCTCTACCAAACTGAGCCACACCTCGATTGGCGACTCATATAGTATAGCACATTTCCGGACGCTTGTAAAGCTTTTTTCGACACTTTCAAAAAAAAGAAAGTTTTTCTTTTGAAATCTTTGCAAAATAAAATAGATATCTTTGATTTTAGAACAAGCCGCAAATAAAAACAGCCAACAAAAAAGCGGCATCTCTGCCGCCTTTTGTCTGAATGCAGAAAAATCCCGGAGAATTTACTGCGTTTTTGCTTGATTGGAGCGAACGGCGCTGACAACTGCATAGCTGTGTGCCGGCAGAATGACAGCATCGCCGTCACAGATGCCGCTGATTACTGTGCTGAACGCATACTTCTCAAAGCACTTGTCCCGGAGAGAGACCATGGCAGTCTCATCGCTGCGGTTCATCAGCACAACAGCGCTGGAACCGTTCTGCAGAATGTATCGTGCAAAGCCCAGCACCTTTTCCTCCAGTACCAGGAACTCCATAGCGCCCTCTGCAAAAGCCGGATGCTCCCGGCGGATCTTCGCCATCTGACGGGTGTATTCCACCAGTTCCGTATCCTCATTGCCCCACGGATAGCAGCGGCGGTTGAACGGGTCTTTCCAGCCCTGCAAGCCAGCCTCGTCACCATAATAAATGCTGGGGACGCCGGGCAGGAAGAACTGGAGTACCATAGCGCCCTTGAGCAGAGCCTTGCCACGGTTGTACTCGTCCGGAGACAGTTCGTTGGATGCCATCCAGTCCTTGCTCTTGTCGTCGCAGGGCTGACCGCCGAAACGGTTGATGGCACGCTCGATGTCGTGGGTGGAGACAAAGTTCATCAACACATCCACCGTGCATTTCGGATAGTTTTCCAGGATCACCATAATGCGGTCCCGGAATGTGGTGGCAGCCTCACCCTTCATGTAGGCGATGATCGCCTCACGGAACGGATAGTTCATTACGCTGTCCAGCTGGTCGCCCAGGAGATAGCGCCGCTTGACGCCGTAAGCCTCCTTGTTGGACGCATCCTCCCAGACCTCGCCGATGACGATTTTTTCCTCATCATACTTCTTGACGCAGGTGCGCAGATTGTCCAGGAACTCGTCCGGCAGCTCATCTGCCACGTCCAGACGGTATCCGGCGGCGCCCAGGCTCATCCAGTAGTCCAGTACGCCGTCGTCGCCGCAGATGTACTTGGTGTAGCTGGGGTTGTTCTCGTCCACATTCGGCAGGGTGTCGATGCCCCACCAGGACTCGTACTCCTTGTTGCCCCAGAAGTGATACCAGGAGTAATACGGGCTGTTCTCGGACTGATAAGCGCCGGGCGTGTTGTAGCGTCCGAACTTGTTGAAATAGATGCTGTCTGCGCCGGTGTGGGAGAATACGCCGTCCAGAATGACGGAGATGCCCCGTACCTTTGCCGCCTTACACAGCTCCCGGAAGTCCTCGTTGGTACCCAGCAGCGGGTCTACATTCCGGTAGTTTGCGGTGTTATAACGGTGATTCTCGTGGGATTCGAAGATCGGGTTCAGATAGATGCAGGTGACACCCAGGTCTTTCAGATAGTCCAGCTTGCTGCGGATGCCGTCCAGGTCGCCGCCGAAATAGTCGTTGTTCCAGACGTGACCATTCTGGTCGGGCTTGTAGTAGGGGAGTTCTCCCCATTCCCGCATCACGCGGTCAGACGGTACATTGTCATGCATTTTGCCGCTGCTGCAAAAGCGGTCGGGGAAGATCTGATACATCACGCCGCCCTTGAGGAACTGGGGTGTCTGATAGTCCTCGTTGTAGACTGTCAGCTGGAACATTTCTCCCTGATCCAGTGTGCCGTGGCAGGCATCGCCCCGCTTGATATAGTGCCGCACACCGTTGGAGGTGTAGGAGAAATAGTAGTAGTGTACGCCGGAGTACTTGGGAATGAGATCTGTGGTGTATGTGACATAGCCGTTTTCGTGTTCTTTCACGTTCATCGGCAGAAAACGTTCCTTGAAGCCGGTGCGGAAAACCACCAGCACCGGAGAAAAGTCCAGCGGCGTTTCTTCCGGCAGGCGAATGGTGAACTGACAGCTCTGGTTCCGGGCGATCGCACCGAAGTGCGACTTATACGCCGGATCCCAACTGTTGTAAAAATAACGCATACAGAGATGCTCCTTTCTTTGCGGAGTGGGAGAGTATTCTTTTCAAAGGGATACTTCCTGTATTAGGTTAGGCTCCCTTGAAAAGGCACCCGAAGGGCGTGCTTTGTGCTGAGCTGGCAGCCGCAGGCTGACTGAGGGATTTTTTCTGTGAAATTTGCAGATAAGGAAAAATTCATTGTAATTCCTTTACCAGCTTCGCTGGTTCAAGGAAGGCTTATTTCTATAGTTTTCACTACAATATAAAGCAGGGATACCTCACACAACCCATCCCATTCAAGAAAACGGAGCAGGGTTTGTGCTGCTCCGTTTTCGTCAGATTATATCAGAATGTGTGATAACACGTTCTCAGATATTCCAGATATCCTTTGCATATTCGTTAACTGCACGGTCAGCGGAGAAGATGCCTGCGTTTGCGATGTTGTGCAGGGACATCTTGGTCCAGGTATCCTTGTCGGTGTACAGCTTTGAACTGCGCTCCTGTACCTGGCAGTAGCTGTCGAAGTCAGCCAGAACCATGTACGGATCCTGGGTGCGCAGGGAGTCAGCCACTTGGGTGAACTTGCAGCCGTTGATGCCGGCATACATCCGGTCGATACAGCTCTTGATGATCGGGTTGTTGTTGTAATAGTCCTCCGGACGATAGCCACGAGCCTTGAGGGTGTTGACTTCCTCGGTCTTCATGCCGAAGATGAGGATGTTGTCAGCGCCCACTGCGTCGCCGATCTCGATGTTTGCGCCGTCCAGTGTACCCAGTGTGATCGCACCGTTCAGCATCAGCTTCATGTTGCCGGTACCGGATGCCTCTGTACCTGCCAGAGAGATCTGCTCCGAAATATCGCAAGCCGGCATCAGCAGCTCGGACATGGTAACGCAGTAGTTCTCCAGGAAGTAAACGGACAGCTTGTCGGAGATGCGGGGATTCTTGCGGATCTCCTCAGACAGCGCCCAGATCATCTTGATGATCTGCTTTGCCAGATAATAGCCCGGCGCTGCCTTTGCAGCGAAGATGTAGGTCTTGGGCGTAAAGTCCATATCCGGATTTTCCAGCAGGGCGTTGTACTGTGCCAGAATGTGCATTGCATTCAGATGCTGACGCTTGTATTCGTGCAGACGCTTTACCTGTGCATCAAATACACTGTCGGTATCCAGGATGAGACCGCTCTTTTTCTTGACGAACTTGGCGAAACGCTCCTTGTTTTCCTTCTTGATCTTGCGCAGCTGTTCCAGAACAGCCTTGTCATCAGCGAAAACGTCCAGCTTTTTCAGCTCGCTGCCGTCCTTCAGGAAACCGTCGCCGATCTTGTCACGCAGCAGCTGGGTCAGACCCGGGTTGGACTGATACAGCCATCTCCGGTATGCGATACCGTTGGTGACGTTCTTGAACTTGTTCGGGGTGTCCAGATATTCTTCGTGGAATACGCTGTCCTTGATGATCTCCGAGTGCAGCTTGGAAACGCCGTTGACGCTGTGAGATGCCATAACGCACAGGGTAGCCATGTGGATCTGGTTGTCCTTGATAATGGACATCCGTGTGGTTCTTGCGCTGTCGCCGCCGTTGCGCTCCATCAGACCTGCGCAGTAGCGGTTGTTGATCTCCACGATGATCTGGAAGATTCTCGGCACGATCTGTTTTACCAGGTTTACATCCCACTTTTCCAGTGCCTCAGCCATTACGGTGTGGTTGGTATAAGCGAAGGTGTTGGTGACGATGTGCCATGCACGATCCCAGGTATAGCCGCAGTCGTCCAGCAGGACACGCATCAGTTCCGGAATTGCCAGAGTCGGGTGGGTGTCGTTGATGTGGATGGCAACCTTTTCGTGCAGGTTTTCCAGTGTGCCGTATACGTTCATGTGGTGGTTTACGATATCACCGATGGCTGCGGCGCACAGGAAATACTGCTGGCGCAGACGCAGGGACTTGCCCTCCAGGTGGTTGTCGTTCGGGTACAGCACCTTGGAGATCGCATTTGCCATGGAGTTCCGGGACAGTGCCTGTTCATAGTTGCCCTCGTTGAATTCCTTCATGTCAAAGCTGGGTGCCTGTGCCTTCCACAGACGCAGGGTAGAAACGCCGGTGCTGCCATAGCCGGAGACATACATATCATACGGGATGGCGATAACAGTGTTGTAGTTGACATGGGAGATGTAGTGGTAAGAATCCTGCCAGTATTCCTGGACATTGCCCTCGAAGTGTACTTCGATCGCCTCGTCCGGCTTCGGATCCAGCCAGACGCTGCCGCCCGGCAGCCAGTTGTCCGGTTCCTCGGTCTGCCAGCCGTCCTCCAGGATCTGCTTGAAGATACCGTACTCATAGCAGATGGAGTGACCGGTTGCCGGGATCTCCTGGGTTGCCATAGCGTCCAGATAGCAGGCAGCCAGACGGCCCAGACCGCCGTTGCCCAGACCTGCGTCCGGCTCGCACTCAAAGATGTTGTCCAGGTTGATGTGATAGTCCTGCAGGATGGCACGAACATCGTCTGCCAGCTCCAGGTTGTACAGGGTGGTCTTTAGGGAACGTCCCATCAGGAATTCCATAGACAGGTAGTACACGCTCTTGCCGCCTACGGAATTGGTTTTGTTTACAAAGTGCTGACGCTTGTGCTTCAGCTTTTCTACCATCAGTGCGGACAGCACCTGATAGATCTGCTTATCAGATGCCTCGTCCGGAGAAACACTGCACTCCAGCTGAAGTCTGTCTACAAATTTCTGTTTCAATTCTTCTCTCTGGGGATTTCCAGTTGTTTTTACTGCCATGTTATCCTCCTCAACAGTTTCGGCGGAATCTTCTCGTTCCCGGCACACAGAAACCGTGCCGGAATCCCATTCGTACCTCTTTATGGTGCGCCGAACCACCATAATACAGACTGCTCCGCCAGGTTGGAACATATCTAATACTATTATACCGGATTTTGGTCGATGTTGCAATAGCTTTTTTCACGAAATATTTGAAAAAACAATGGCGGGATTCGTCATATGTGATTGAAAGAAGTTGCATGCGGGTAAATTCGGACAGCCATTCGCCGGAGATGCCGCTGCAAAATTTGGAGAATCAGAAAGCCGTTTGAATAGACTTCCTGATTCTTCCTCTTGCTTTTCAA
>OHPQ01000681.1_pt1 | contig 12496 bp, 8 predicted proteins | sample 1577821 | NCBI WGS metagenome assembly OHPQ01 (sample SAMEA3879509, study PRJEB24766) | human gut metagenome | biome: human-associated habitat; feature: feces | place: USA | collected 1985/1987 | reverse complement strand
CGGGATGCGCCCGCGCCGACCGGATCCAACACGACGGGGCGGCCGAGCTCGTTTGCCTTTTTCCCAGCGAGGAACATGCCCGTCACCATAGCGTTCAACGTCCCGATGTTGATATTGAGCGCATTGCTGATCGTGGTGATCTCCTCCACCTCGGATGCATCGTCCGCCATCGTGGGGGACGCTCCGCAGGCGAGCAGGATATTCGCACAGTCGTTGGCGGTCACATAGTTGGTGATATTGTGGATCAGGGGCGACGTTTCCCGTACTTTTTCAAGCTTTTCTCCAAACATATTGCATTCTCCCTTTCTCAGTCCATGATGTCGACATCTTCGCCGCGCAGGATTTTGTTGATATTGCGCACCGCGCACATCTTTCCGCACATCGTGCAGGTATCCTTCCGCTCCGGCGTGCTCTGCGCGCGGTAGGCGCGCGCTTTTTCCGGATCAATTGCCAGAGAAAACTGCCGCTCCCAGTCAAGATTCCTCCTGGCCTCGCTCATCTGGTAATCCCATTCGTCCGCGCCGGGCAGGCCCTTGGCGAGATCCGCCGCGTGGGCGGCAATTTTGGAGGCGATGATCCCCTCCTTTACATCCTCCACTGTCGGCAGCCGCAGGTGCTCGGCAGGCGTTACATAACACAGGAAGGAGGCGCCATAGGTAGCCGCGATTGCGCCGCCGATGGCACTGGTAATATGGTCGTAACCGGGCGCCACATCCGTCACCAACGGGCCGAGCACATAAAAGGGCGCGCCCTTGCAGACCGTCTGCTCAATCTCCATATTCGCTCGAATCTGATTCAGCGGCATATGGCCGGGGCCCTCGATCATCACCTGCACATCCCGTTTCCACGCCCGCTGCGTCAGTTCACCCAGGGTAACCAGCTCCTCAATCTGTGGAATATCGCCCGCATCCGCAATACTGCCTGGACGGCAGGCATCGCCAAGGCTCAGGGTCACATCGTATTCCCGGCAGATCTCCAAGATTTCATCAAAGCGCGCGTAGAACGGGTTTTCCTCCCCTGTCAGCTCCATCCAGGCAAAGATGATGGATCCACCGCGCGAAACAATATTGGTATGACGCTTGTTTTCCTTAAATTTGCGGGCTGTCTCCCGGTTGATGCCACAGTGGATCGTCATAAAATCCACGCCCTCCTGCGCATGCATGCGCACCACATCGATCCACTCATCCGAAGTGATGGTTTTTAAAGGCTTGTTGTAATAAACCACCGCATCGTAAATCGGCACTGTGCCCAGCACAGCCGTACAATCGTGGACGAGCTTTTGGCGGAAGGCTTTCGTATCGCCGAAGGAGCTCAAATCCATGATTGCCTCCGCCCCCATTGCAACGGCGGCTTCTACCTTTTTGAACTCTTCATCCAGGTCAAGGCAGTCCCTGGAGACGCCGAGATTCACATTGATCTTTGTGCGCAATGCGCGCCCAATGCCGCAGGGCTTGAGGCAGGCGTGATTTTTATTCGCCGGAATGACCGCCTGCCCCTTCGCGACCAGCTCGCGCAGCCGTTCCACCTCCATTTTCTCCTCTGCTGCAACGGCGCGCAGCTGCTCTGTCAGGATTTCTCTTCGCGCCGCGTCCATCTGTGTTGTATAATCCATCTGTTCCTCCTGAAACACTATGGACAGAAAAACAAAAAGCGGGAAACACCGTTTGGCATTCCCCGCTGATCGAAAACAATCGCGCTTTCGCTCCCTACGTTGGCATTATCCAAATCAGGTGTAAGGGTCGAAGTTGATGACTTCCTCTCAGCCTGCTCACAAGCTCCCCTGTCCATATGATATTGTTGTAGCTTTACTATAGCACAAGCATGGCCATCCTGTCAAACAGCATTTCAAACGCCGTTATGTGGGCTACTTCCGTAAAGGTAGGCTGGTAAAAATATTTTCCTGAATAGAAATGGAGCCATACGCCGGCTTTATTGCTGCGGGCCAACCCTGTCCCGCATGGGGGGATCGCAGCTTGCTCACCCTTCCGCCTGCAGCCGTTTCAACAGAACCGTGAGGATAACGCCTGAAGCCGCAAATAGTGCAGCCAGAGGCCACAGGGTTCCAAAAGAAAAGCCGTCGCCTTTCATCAATATATAACCCCATGCCGCAGGGAACAGTTTTCCCAGCATCCCGAAAAAATGTGGAACCAGATCAATAGGGAACAAAATGCCGGACAACATGATAGAAGGCAGAAAAACCAGCTGTGAAATCATGGTAAGTTTTGCCTGTTTTTTCACCGCCAGCCCCAAGACGCTTCCAACACTTAATGATACTGCAATAAAAACGGCAAGTGAGCCAAAATACAATGGAAGGTTTGCCGGAGGTGTGGCATCAAAAGCAATGGGGGCGACAGAATATATGATCGCAGACATCAGCAACAGATGAATAAAAGTGGACGAAACCAGACCAAGATACAGCGGTACCCCATTGGCCTTATAAACTTTTTTGATATCACTTGCGTATGTCTCCACAAGGGAAGGCGGCAAGCCGATCAGCGCACCCATGGATACGCCCATCACGGTCATGGATTGGATCAGAGTGGCCTTTGCTTCCGGGTTTATGGAGGTAAAAATCCCGCCCATCATGGCAAAAAACAAAAGGGGAACCACATAACAGGTAATCAGCAGCGACTTGCTGCGAATATCCAACCTCCACTGCAACGCCACGCCATATAAAAACGCATTCATCCGCCATGCCCCCTTGCAACTTCCAAAAAATCCTGTTCCAGCGTTCCCCTGTCTATTTGAATGTCCAGCACGGCAATGCCTCGCTGCTTAAAACCTTCCAGCAAAGTCAGCATGGTATCCCCGATGTTGTCCGATTCAAAGCTTTCATCGCCTTGCTCGGTTTTAATGTGAATAGTATAGCGTTTGCCGATTTTTGCGGTCAATTCTGCGACAGTACCCAAAAAGACAATGTTGCCGTCATTCAGAATCGCAATACGATCACACAGGCTTCCCACCTCCGCCATATCGTGACTGGCCAAAATGATTGTCTTGCCCTGCGCTTTCAGTTTGCGGATTTGGTCGTGGAGTGCTATTCTGCCTTCCACATCAAGCCCGGCAGTCGGCTCATCAAGAAACACAATATCAGGGTCGCTGATTAAGGCAAGGGCCAGGTGTAGCCGCCGTTTTTGCCCCGTTGATAGTTCTGCATACTGCTTTTTCGTCAGCTCGTTCATTCCGAGAGCGGCAAGCATAGCATGGTCTATTTTTGCTTTATTCCATCTTGCAAATAACCGTACAGCTTCCATCGGCTTAATATGGGCTGGGAGAGACGCTGATTGTAACTGAATCCCCATCCTCCCATTCACTACGATGCTGCCGCCGTCATATTTGCGTAACCCCTCCATACATTCAAGAGCTGTAGTTTTGCCTGCGCCGTTTACGCCAAGCAATGCAAAAATTTCACCTTTTATAACATTAAAAGTCACACCCTTCAGCACGGTATGATCCCCATAGCTTTTCTTTAGCCTGTCAATCTGTATGGCCAAGTTCATTTAAGCGCCTCCTCAAATGGATGGATTCCCAACTTTGTAAAATAAGCATCTAAAGCCGGTTCAATATACGCATTGACAATCGCCTGTTTTTGTTTCCATTCATTTTCCAGTCCGTCAAAGTTACCCATCTCTATCAGTTTGGGCAGCATACTCATGTCCCCACCCGTAAATTCCAGAATCATTTCCCAGAATGATTTCGCAAGGTTCTGCCCCCTTTCGCTTTCGGGTGGTACGCCGTCTTTTTGAAGCTGTATCGCCTCATCTTGCAGGCGGTTGAAAGTTTCTATCATTGCTAAGCCGCTCTCCTGATCGAAGCGGCTCCGAATATGGTCAAGGGTCGTATCATCGAAATGCTTGATCAGCCAGTAGAATTCATTTTTCATTTGCAGGTTTACGATAATATCGGCGTATTTTTTGAAATCCACCGATTGCATTTGCAACACTTCCGCTCGCAACGCTTCTATCTCATTTAGGGATTCTGACAGAGATTCTATCTTTTCCCGAATAACAACAGCTTGCTCTGCAAGAGCGCCTGCAACATCGGCAGGGGTATCAAGAGAAATCAGGCGATTTTTGATCGCATCTAATGAAAACCCTAAATGTTTCAGGGATAGAATTTGATGAAGCTGAACCAAATCTTTGTCGGTATAGAGCCTGCGGCCCCCTTCACTCTCTGCCGATGGTGAAAGCAGGCCTTCTCTGTCGTAGTACTGCAGGGTACGAACGGTGACACCCATTTTCTTTGCCACCACACCCACGGTCATATACCCTTGCGGTATCGCTTTGTTGTTTGACATTTTAATCACCTTTGTCTGTATTATAACTCATTACCTTACGTCACAAGCAAGACTTCTTTTCATTTTTCCGTGTATTTTACAAACCGGCAACCGATACCAACATGTACATTTTTCCATTTTATAAATTGAGCCTTTCAGGCAAATCCGCAAAAACGCTTGTAGGCGGAAGGAGCCATTTCCCCGGAAACGCCCCCTGCGGGGGCGGCTACGCATTCTACGAACGCTGAAAAACCGTAAGAAGTGTAAAAGAAAAACTCTATGTAGATATCTAACCATCCACATAGAGTTTTTCATTTCCCGTTCACTTGGCGTAAGTCCATATTTTCTCAATACTTTTTTATGGCTCACTGCCATTCAAACGGCCTCTTTGGCCAGTGTATTCTGCCGGATCAAAGCATATCTCTTACCGGTTCCGGTTCGCCGCGGCAGCCTTTGCCGCTTCCGCCTGATCCGCCTGCATGTGGCACTTCTTATATTTTTTGCCGCTGCCGCAATAGCACGGATCGTTCGGGCCCGGTTTTTTCTCCTTGCGTACCGGGCGCGCTTTATCGGAGCCGTCGCTCGCGCCGCTGGTGGAGGTGATCTTCGCCTGCTGCTCACGGTGGACATCCTCCTCGCTGCGCACCGGCACCGTCAGCATAATGCGCACCGTGCCCTCGCGGATCGCGGCGGTCATCTCATCGAACATATCGAAGCTCTCCAGGCGGAAGGCGACGACCGGATCCTGCTGGCCGTAGGCGCGCAGGCCAATGCCCTTTTTCAGCTCGTCGAGCGCATCAATATGCTCCATCCAGCGCGCGTCGACATTGTCGAGCAGCACCTTGCGCTCAAGCTGGCGCATGATTTCCGGTGTAAATTTCTCTTCACGCTCATTATAGAGCGCATGCGCGCGCTCGATCAGTGTATCCTGCAGCGCATCGCGGTCGATATCGCCCTCGATGTCCTCGGGCTTTACCAGCCATTTGTAATTTTCATACAGCGCCTTCGCGTTCCAGTCCGCCTTCTCGTTGCTCGCCGGGCAGTACAGATCGACCGCCTGCGTGATCGTTTCATCGATCATCTTCAGAATGGTAGGCTTCAAATCCTCGCCGTCGAGCACCATGTCGCGCTGCTTATAGATCAGCTCGCGCTGGCGGTTGATGACATCGTCGAATTGCAATACATTTTTACGAATGGCAAAGTTGCGGGACTCCACCTTGCGCTGCGCGCTCTCGATGGAATTGGAGACGAGCTTTAATTCAATCGGTGCGTCCTCCAGCCCGCGGGCCGCGAAGGAATCGGCAAGGTTCGCCATCCGGTCGCCGCCGAACAGGCGGAACAGGTCGTCCTGCAGAGAGAGATAGAACCGGCTCTCACCGGGATCGCCCTGACGGCCAGAACGGCCGCGCAGCTGGTTATCGATCCGGCGGGATTCGTGCCGCTCCGTGCCGATGATGAACAGGCCACCCGCCGCGCGTACTTTATCCGCCTCTTCGGCGATCTCGTCCTTATATTTCTGGTTGAGCTCCGTAAAGGTGCGGCGTGCATCCAGGATCTCCTGATCGCCCGTCTCCGCAAAGCCGGTGGCCTCGCTGATGAGCTCCTCGCGGATCTGCATGCGGCGCATCTCCGCCTTGGCAAGATATTCAGAATTACCGCCGAGCATGATATCGGTGCCGCGGCCCGCCATATTCGTCGCGATCGTCACCGCGCCGAACTTACCGGCCTGTGCGATGATCTCCGCTTCCTTGTCATGGTATTTCGCATTGAGGACTTCGTGCTTGATCTTGCGCTTTTTGAGCATCGCGCTCAATAACTCCGATTTTTCAATGGAGATTGTGCCGACCAGCACGGGCTGGCCTTTCTTGTGACATTCCTCGATCTGATCGATGACGGCGTTGTATTTTACTTCCGTCGTGGCATACACTGCGTCCGGATGATCATCGCGGATCATCGGCTTGTTGGTGGGGATTTCGACCGCGTCGAGCTTGTAGATCTCCTGGAATTCCTCGCTCTCGGTCATCGCCGTACCCGTCATACCGGAGAGCTTTTCATACAGGCGGAAATAATTCTGAAAGGTGATGGTGGCAAGCGTCTTATTCTCCGACTCGACCTTCACGCCCTCCTTGGCCTCGATCGCCTGATGGAGGCCCTCGCTGTAGCGGCGGCCGAGCATGATACGGCCGGTGAATTCATCGACGATGAGCACCTGCCCATCCTTTACCACATAGTCGACATCGCGCTTCATCACGCCCTGCGCGCGGATGGCCATGTTGATATGGTGCTGGAGGGTAACGTTATCGAGATCCATCAGGTTGTCCACATGGAAATAGGATTCCGCCTTCTTCACACCCTCCTTGGTAAGTACAGCCGTCTTCGCCTTTTCATCGACGATATAGTCGGCGTCCGCCTCTTCCTCGGCATTCTTCTTGGTATCCTGCTCCTTGATTCGCACAACCTTCAGGCGCTTGGCGAATTCGTTCGCCTGGCGGTAAAGGTCGGTAGAGGCGTCGCCCTTGCCAGAGATAATCAGCGGCGTGCGCGCCTCGTCGATCAAAATGGAATCGACCTCGTCGACGATGCCGAAATTGTGGCCGCGCTGGACCTTGAGCTCCTTATACGGCACCATGTTGTCTCGCAGGTAGTCGAAGCCCATCTCGTTGTTTGTGCCGTAGGTGATATCCGCTGCATAGGCCTCGCGGCGCTCCGCATCATTTTTCTCATGGACGATCAGGCCGACTTTCAGCCCCAGGAACCGGTAAACCTTACCCATCCACTCCGAGTCGCGCCGGGCGAGGTAATCGTTGACCGTGACCACATGGACGCCCTTGCCGGACAGCGCATTCAGATACGCCGGCAGGGTGGCGACGAGCGTTTTGCCTTCACCGGTTTTCATCTCGGCGATGCGGCCCTGATGTAGAATGATGCCGCCGACAACCTGCACGGGGAAATGCTTCATCCCCAACACACGCCAGGAGGCCTCACGGCATGCGGCGAAGGCATCCGGCAGGATATCGTCAAGCGTTTCCCCGTTTGCGAGCCGCTCTTTGAGCGCCGGGGTCACGGCCTGCAGCTCCTCATCCGTTTTGGCGGCATAGGTTTCCTCCAGAGCCAGCACTTTATCCCGCAGGGGAAGAATGCGCTTGACCTCCTTTGCGGAATAGTCGCCAAACAGTTTCTTTAAAAATCCCATTGTACCAGTCTCCTCAGTATGGTTTTGGAAAAGCCCCTTCTGAATTTGGCAATCCCATCATGCCGCTCCTTTCCTATTTTAAGGACGGCAGGCATAAAAATCCACAATGTTTTTTCATTATAGCACACTGCCTTCAAAAAATATATAACTTTTTGATGAATTTCCGTTTTACCGTGAAGTGCTCTGGACTGGCGGTGATTTTCCATAAATTTTCAGATGCAAAATGTACCGTTCCAGCCCAAAAATGCAGATACTGAACCCTGTAATGAATTCCTGGCGATGCGTTTTGGCGCAAAAAGGAGGACGCTTTATGAAGGCCAGCGATCCCGTCAAACGGGTTGTTCCGTTTTGCCTGTGCCTATGTATGGCTCTCTGCTGCCTCCTGCCCGCCATTGCCGCCACCTCGGGGCGCGGCGCTTCCTCCACTCCAATCAAGCTCTGCATTCTATCTGATCTGCATTATCTCGCCGCCTCCGATCAAGCGGCGGCAGACGGAAACGAATGGAGGCTATACGGCGAGAGTGCGCCGGCGGCGGAAGAAGCGATTGAGGCTGTGATCCGCCAGCGGCCGGATGTGCTGCTCCTCACCGGCGACCTGACCAGCGGCGGGGGCCGGGCAAGTGCCGAGGAATTGGCGCAAAAATTAAAAAAGGTAGAGCAGGCGGGGATCCGCGTATACGCCATCAATGGCGAAAGCGACATTGGGAGCGGCGGCCTCTCCCCCGCCGAATTTCGGGATATCTTCCATGCATATGGCTACGACGGCGCGGACAGCGCTGCCTACTATCAGCCTGAGTATTCAGAAGATACTATACAAGGCGGCCTCTCCTACGCGGTCACGCCCAAGCCCGGCATCCGCCTGCTCATGATTGACAGCGAGGCCTATGCGCAGGGTGCTGGCGGCGGCATAATCTCCAACAGATTGATGAAATGGATTGTGCAGCAGGCAGACAAGGCCCGGCAAAACGGAGAAACACTAATTGCGGGCATGCACCGCCCCTTATTGGCGCATCAATCCAGCGCCGTATCGGCCTCTTTCAGCGGCACGATCCAGAATAGCGCTGAAACCGCGCGGCAGTTTGCTAACGCGGGGCTCTCCTATTTCTTCACCGCGCATATGCACGAAACAGATGTTGCAAAATACACCTCCCCGGAGGGGAACTGGCTTTTGGATATGGAAACGGGTTCTCTCGTAACCTATGGCGCTCCGATCCGCACCGCAACGGTAGAGGGCGGGCAAATCACCCTGCAATCAGAGAGCATCAAGGAAATTACCTGGCAGGGGCAGCGGATCAATTACCAGGAGCATTTGCGGCAGTCCCTCTTTTCGGAAACTGCCTTCGCCAGCTATGCGATGCGTTTTTTAGACGGCCCGCTCAACACGCTTGAAACGGATGGGCTCAAAAAAGGGGTTGAAGCACTCGCCAAAACCGGGGAGCTCGATTCAGCCCTACAAAAAGCAATCCAATCCGCACTGAAAAAGCCGCTTACGCTCAATCTCAGCGGCAATCTAAGCCTGACGCTCCGGCTTGACGGCGCAGACACCGTGCTGGTTGAGAGCTCCGCCTCTTTCCTTCTTCCCGCCCTACGCATCTCTATCTCCGGCGACCTGATCCCGATGGTGCATGATTTATTTGCCCAATTTGACGAGCAGTGGCTCGCGGCGGATGCCAGTGGAAAAAGCCCGCTCCGGAAGGAGATCGAGCAAATGGTGGTAAAGCTTTGCAGAAGCGCCCTATCGCAAACCTCCGGCAGCCAGCCTTACACGGTCAGCGATTTTCTAACGGAGTTGATGCTCTCCCATAGCGTTGGGCAAGAAGTGCCAAATGCCAGCCTCTCCGCTCTGATCGAGCAGCTAAACCCCGCACTGACACGGGTGCTGATTACCGAGCAGCTGCTCCCCGCCGCTTCCTCCCTCTGCGACAAAATGCTCAGCAGCCTGAAGCTGGACGCCTCCTATTTATCAAGCACGGCGGGCGCGTTGTGGAAGCCCGCGCTTGGGATCGTCTCCTCCATGCGGGCCGGGACTCTGGCAAAGCTTGCCGGTTTCTCCGACGCGGACGCTCTGAAAAAAGCCTTCACAGAAGAGAGGGTTCGCCAAATTGGAGCGTTTGTTTCCGGCCTTGCATCCGGTTTTTATGTGGACACGGAAGGGTTGGACGACCAAGTGGACGGCCTCGGCGTGCGGTATCAAGATGGCAAGGGCGTATTACTGACGGATGGTTTATCCAAAACAACTGTTCCGGAAGGTTCCGTTTTGTCACAAACCATTGAGTCTGCTTTGACACAGCCCGCCTCTCAGGCCGGGCATCTGCGCACCACGGCCGCATCTGAAACAGCAGCCCCATCGAGGCCGGTTGAAACCGCTTCCCAGCCTTCCGCCCAACTGAATGCGCCTGCGTCTCCCCCGGCCTCTCAGCCTGTGGTTGGAGCGCCCTTTGTGACCACCACGCTCCCGGCAATCCTCTTCATGGCTGCAGCAGCCTTTGCGGCATCCGATTACCGCCGGTTTTGAGCGGCATCTGCCCGCTGGGGCGAGCGCCTCATCAGTGTGACAGTTTTTTAACAATCTTTCCCCTCAGGTTTAGAGTCTTTGCTACTTGCAAATTATTCCGCCGTGTTATACAATATTTACCGCGTGAAATAGATAAAAAACACCCAAAGCAGAAGTAAAACACGGGTTGGGGTTTTGGCGCCGTGCAAACGCGCGCGGCCTGCTGCCCGCCCAGATGAAAGGAATGGTCATTCATGGACGCACTGAACAAAAAAACGATCGAGGATATCGACGTAGCAGGCAAGAAGGTGCTCGTTCGCTGCGACTTCAACGTGCCGCTGAAAGACGGCGTTATCACCAGCGATAAGCGCATCGTCTCCTCCCTCCCCACGATAAAATATCTGCTTGACCACAATGCCAAGGTGATCCTCTGCTCCCACCTCGGTCGCCCGAAGGGCGAGGTAAACCCTGAATTCTCCCTTGCCCCCGTCGCAAAGCGCCTCTCCGAGCTGCTGGGCAAAGAGGTCAAAATGGCTTCCGACGTAGTGGGAGAAAACGCGCAGGCGCTTGCCGCCTCCCTGCAGAATGGCGAAGCGATGCTGCTGGAAAACGTGCGTTTTGAAAAGGGCGAAACCAAAAACGACCCTGAGCTGAGTAAGAAGTTTGCAGCCTTAGCCGATCTCTTTGTGAATGACGCATTCGGCTCTGCACACCGCGCGCACTGCTCCACCACGGGCGTTGCCGATTATCTTCCCGCTGTGTGCGGCTACCTGATCCAGAAGGAAATTTCCGTGATGGGCACCGCGCTTGCCGACCCGAAGCGCCCCTTCGTCGCTATTCTCGGCGGTGCAAAGGTATCCGATAAAATCGGCGTGATCACCAACCTGATCGACAAGGTAGATACCCTCATCATCGGCGGCGGCATGGCCTACACCTTCTTCAAAGCGCTCGGTCATCCGATTGGCACCTCCATCTGCGAGGAAGATAAGGTCGAACTCGCAGGCGAAATGATGCAGAAGGCGAAAGAAAAAGGCATTAAGTTCCTCATCCCGATCGATAATAAGGTTGGTAAGGAGTATAAGCCGGATACAGAATTCATGGCCGTTGATTCCGACGATCTGCCCGATGGCTGGATGGGCCTTGATATCGGCCCGCGCACCGAAACGCTTTTTGCAGACGCGATCAAGGGCGCAGGCACCGTTGTTTGGAACGGCCCGATGGGCGTTTCGGAATGGGATAACTTCGCAAGCGGCACCATCGCGGTTGCCAAAGCGGTTGCAGACAGCGGCGCGATCTCCATCATTGGCGGCGGCGATTCCGCGGCAGCCGTGCAGAAGCTCGGCTTTGCCGATAAGATGACCCACATCTCCACCGGCGGCGGCGCCTCCCTCGAGTTCCTAGAGGGCAAGGAGCTCCCCGGCATCGCGTGCCTCAACGATAAATAAAAACCTTGCAGGGCGGGAGCGTTCCCGCGCCCCCCGGCGCGGCGCATACCGCCCTTTGGATGTATCAAGATCAATTTTAAAGGAGCGTATCGCGTTATGAACAAACAACTGCGCAAAGCCGTTATTGCTGGCAACTGGAAAATGAACAAAACCCCCTCCCAGACAACCGCTCTGGTTGAGGAAATGAAGCCCCTTGTAAAGGGCGCGGATTGCGACGTGGTCATCTGCGTGCCGTATGTTGACCTGCAGGCGGCGCTGGAGGCCACAAAGGGCTCCAACATCAAGGTTGGCGCGGAAAACTGCCATTGGGAAAAGAGCGGCGCCTACACCGGCGAAATCTCCACAGAGATGCTCACGGAGATGGGCGTGGAATATGTTGTGATCGGCCACAGTGAGCGCCGCACCTATTTCGGCGAGACAGATGCAACCGTCCAAAAGCGCGTGCGCGCCGCGCTGGATGCAGGCCTTACAGTGATCCTCTGCGTGGGTGAAACGCTTGAGCAGCGCGAGCAGGGCATCACGTTTGAGGTGGTCGGCATGCAGACAAAGGTCGCCCTCGGCGGCGTATCCAAGGAGGAGCTTGCCCGCGTGATTATCGCCTATGAGCCTGTTTGGGCCATCGGCACCGGCCGCACCGCTACTTCGGAGCAGGCCAACGAGGTGAACCACTATATCCGCACAGTTGTCGCCGGCCTCTATGACGATGCCGCGGCGGATGCTTTCGTCGTCCAGTATGGCGGCTCGATGAACGCCAAAAATGCGGCGGAGCTGCTTGCTCAGCCGGATGTAGATGGCGGTCTGATCGGCGGCGCTTCCCTGAAGGCTGCGGATTTTGCACAGATCGTGGAAGCTGCCAGCAAATAAAGAGAACGGCTGTCAGGCGTCAGATTGCAGATTTTACAGCAGAAAAGCAGGGGCTGTGATGGCTCTTTTCTGTGATCTGTCATCTGGCGTCTATTGTCTGATATGGAGGAACCATTGATTATGAAAAAGCCCCTTGTTTTATGCATTATGGATGGCTTCGGCCACAATCCTTCCGACTACGGCAACGCCATCACGGCGGCAAAAACGCCCCGGCTTGATAAGCT
>OHPQ01000634.1_pt1 | contig 13360 bp, 9 predicted proteins | sample 1577821 | NCBI WGS metagenome assembly OHPQ01 (sample SAMEA3879509, study PRJEB24766) | human gut metagenome | biome: human-associated habitat; feature: feces | place: USA | collected 1985/1987 | reverse complement strand
ATCATCAAACGCGACGGGCGGGAAGTCGACTTCTCCGTTGAAAAAATTGCAAATGCAATTTTTAAGGCCGCGCAGTCCATGGGCGGCAAGGACTATGAGGAATCGCTTACGCTTGCAAACCAAGTGATCGTTTATCTGGAGAATCAGGGTATCCAGAAGCCTACGGTAGAGCAGGTTCAGGATGCTGTAGAAAAGGTCTTGATTGAAAACGGACATGCCCGCACCGCGAAGGTTTATATTTTATACCGTGCGGAACGCTCCCGTGTGCGCGAAATGAATACCCGTCTGATGAAAATCTACGAGGGCCTCACCTTTAAGGATGCAAAAGATAATGATATCAAGCGGGAAAACGCCAATATCGATGGCGATACCGCCATGGGCACCATGCTCAAATATGGCTCTGAGGGCGCAAAGCAGTTCAACGAGCTGTTTGTGCTCAATCCGGAGCACTCCAAGGCGCACCATGAGGGTGATATCCACATCCACGATCTCGATTTTCTGACGCTGACCACCACTTGCTGCCAGATCGACATCATCAAGCTGTTCAAGGGCGGCTTCTCCACCGGGCACGGCTACCTGCGCGAGCCGAACGATATTGCGAGCTACTCCGCACTTGCCTGCATCGCCATCCAGTCCAACCAAAACGATCAGCACGGCGGCCAGAGCATCCCGAATTTCGATTACGGCATGGCGCTCGGCGTGGCCAAAACCTATGCAAAGCTCTACCGCCGCAATATGAGCAAGGCGCTTGAATTGCTGGCGGATTTGGATAACTCCTGTGAAATTGCGGATGCCGTCTGCAAGCGTGTCAAAGAGGAGAGCGGCCTGGTGCCCAAGCTTGCAAATGATAACGGCTACCAGGAGGCTGAGGCAAAGCTGCTGAAAGAGAGCTACCAGCTCGACGACGCCATCATCAAGCGCGCACAGAGCTTCACGCTGCGCCGCACTGTGAAGGAGACGGACCGTGCCACCTATCAGGCGATGGAGGCGCTCGTGCACAACCTCAACACGATGCACTCCCGCGCCGGGGCGCAAATTCCCTTCAGCTCCATCAACTACGGGATGGATACCTCCCCGGAGGGCCGCATGGCCATGAAAAACGTCCTGCTCGCCACAGAAGCTGGCCTCGGCAACGGCGAAACGCCGGTTTTCCCGATCCACATCTTCCGCGTCAAGGAGGGCATCAGCTATAACCCCGGCGATCCGAACTACGATCTTTTCAAGCTCGCCTGCCGCGTGTCAGCAAAGCGGCTGTTCCCGAACTTCTCCTTTATGGATGCGCCGTTTAACGCACAATATTATGTAGAAGGCGATTATGATACGGAAATTGCCTACATGGGCTGCCGTACCCGCGTGATGGGGAATGTGTACGATCCTTCCCGCCAGACCACAGGCGGCCGGGGAAACCTGAGCTTCACTTCGATCAACCTGCCCCGCCTTGCCATCAAGGCGCACGGCAACATTGACCTCTTCTTTGAGGATCTTGATCGTAAAATCGACCTTGTCATCAATCAGCTGCTCGAGCGGCTGGAGATCCAGTCGAAAAAGAAGGTGCGCAACTATCCCTTCCTGATGGGGCAGGGCATCTGGATTGATTCCGGCGAGCTTGGCCCGGATGACGAGGTGCGTGAGGTGCTCAAGCACGGCACGCTTTCCGTCGGCTTTATCGGCCTGGCGGAAACGCTGAAATCCCTGGTGGGCGCGCATCATGGCGAGAGCGTTGAGGCGCGCAACCTCGGCCTGGAAATCGTTGCCCATATGCGCAATCGCATGGATCAGGCGGCGGCGGAAACCGGCCTCAATTTCTCCCTGCTTGCAACGCCCGCGGAGGGTCTCTCCGGCCGTTTCGTCCGCATGGATAAGGAGCGTTACGGCGTGATTGAAGGCGTGACAGATCGCGCCTATTACACAAACTCCTTCCACGTTCCAGTTTATTATCCGATCTCCGCTTTCGATAAGATCAAGATCGAGGCCCCCTATCACGAGCTGACCAATGCGGGCCATATCTCCTATATTGAGATGGATGGCGACCCGACGGAAAACCTCGACGCCTTCGAAGCTGTCATTCGCTGTATGAAGGAAAATAATATTGGCTACGGCTCAGTTAACCATCCGGTCGATCACGACCCGGTCTGCGGGTATACCGGCATCATCAATGATGAATGCCCGAAGTGTGGCCGCCGTGAGGGCGATGGCAACCCCGATTTTGAGCGCATCCGCCGTATCACCGGCTATCTGGTCGGCACGCTCGATCATTTTAACGACGCCAAGTATGCCGAAGTGATGGATCGCGTCAAGCACTCCATCGGCACAGGCGCGGGGGAGTTTGAGCAGATCTGATGGATACAATGGAAACCCCTCTGCGGCTCGCGGGCGTTATCCGTGAGTCGATTGTGGACGGCCCCGGCTGGCGCTTCGTCGTTTTTGCACAGGGCTGCCCACACCACTGCCCTGGTTGCCAAAACCCGCAAACGCACGATTTCGTGGGGGGATATGACAGCAAGGTGGGCAACCTGATTGCTGAGATGCGGAAGAATCCACTGCTCTCCGGCGTGACCCTAAGCGGGGGCGACCCGTTTGCACAGGCGGAGCCCTTCGCTGTGCTCGCCGCTGAGGTACACAAGCTTGGCCTGAATGTAATCACCTACACGGGCTGGACGTATGAACAGATTATTGACGGGCTTGATTCCCATGCTGGATGGCGGGAGCTCCTCGCGGAAACAGACGTGCTTGTGGACGGGCGCTTTTTGCTGGAGGAAAAATCTCTTGCGATCCTCTTCCGTGGTTCGCGCAATCAGCGCACCATTGATGTAAAGCGCTCTCTGGTACAGGGCGTGGCGTTGGAATGCGATTTGAAGGACGGAATGCCCACTTGACGCCTCCTACTCCATTCAGACAATCAAACAATGGAATAGCAACCGGGCAGGTACTGATAAAAAGTACCTGCTCGGCTTTATTTTTTGATGTTATTTTTTCCCCCTTGCCCACGCGATCCAACCGCCTATGCAAGCGCTCCTTCTTGTGCTATAATTTCATCGGAACGATCAAAATCGGAGGCGAAGCAATATGGAAAAGCGTTTCTTTCATAAACTGGGGTTTGAGACCTCTCTTTTGGGGCTTGGCTGTATGCGATTCCCGCAAAAGAACGGTAAGATTGACTTATTAGAAACGGAAAAGTTGGTGGACGCCTGCATGGCGGGCGGAATCAATTACTTTGACACCGCCTATGTATATGGGGATGGAGATTCTGAAAATGCTGTGAAGCGCACTTTGGTAGAACGCTACCCACGCGAGCGCTTCTATCTTGCAAATAAGCTCCCCATGTGGCTGCTCCCGGAGGGGCATACGCCGCAGGAACTGCTGGACACTTCCCTCAGGCGCACGGGCGTGACCTATTTCGACAATTACCTGTTGCATAACCTGAACCAGGAAAACTGGGAGATTTGCAAAAAAGAAGGTTTGGTTGATTTTATTTTCGCCCAAAAGGCGGCTGGCGTCATCCGCAATGCCGGCTTTTCCTTCCATGACACGCCGGAGGTTTTGAGCGAAATTTTGAAAGCGGCAGATTGGGATTTCGTTCAGCTCCAGATCAATTACTACGATTGGGAAACAGCCCAGCGTGCCAAAGAGCAGTATGAAATGGTAGCGGCCCGCGGGATTCCCTGCATCATTATGGAGCCCGTGCGCGGCGGCTCGCTCGCTTCGCCGCATCCCGATGTGGTTTCTCTGCTTGCGGATGCTAATCCAAAGGCAAGCCCGGCCTCGTGGGCGCTCCGGTTTGCCGGGAGCCTTCCCAATACGGCAGTTGTGCTCAGCGGCATGTCCGATATGGCACAGGTGACGGAAAACCTCCGGCTTTTTGGCCAATTTCAGCCGCTCAGCGGAGTGGAAAACAAGCTGCTCCGGCAGGCGGTATCCATTCTGGAAAGCTTGCCGCTGATCCCCTGCACCGGCTGCAATTACTGTAAGGACTGCCCAAAGGATGTGCGGATTTCAAACGCTTTTGAAGCATATAACAGCTGCCTGCGCTTTGATAAGATGGGGGATTTAAAAACACGGATAGATGGCCTGCACCTACCGGACTGCATTGAATGCGGCAAATGCGAGGGCCACTGCCCGCAGCATATTGCAATCCGGGAGGAGCTCAAAAAGGTGCTCTCCGCCGCTTTGCAGGCTTAATCTATATAGCAGACAGATGTGAAAAACCGGCGATACCAAGGCTGAAACGGTATGGCCGGCTAAAAAATAATGGGAGGGGTTTTACTTGACTTTTCTTCGCAAACTCATCGCCTTGCTGATTGCCGGGCTCATGGCGGCGATTCCCTTATTCTCCACTGCAACGGGCTATGGGCACCCACAGCTCAAGGTGGAATATGAGGATTTTGCAAAAACTGCCGCTGTATATGAGGAAACGGATTCCTGGGGCGGCAACAATCTGGTAAACGCAAACTATCTCTATTGGAAAACGGCGGATAACGGCAGCATCACTTTGGATTTTGGGGCAGAAAAAACATTTAATACCGTTATCCTGCGGGAAATGACGGATAACGTTCAGCTCTTCCGGCTGTATTCCAGCAGCGACGGCGAGCATTTTAAAATGTTCTATGAGCAGGACCGGATCGATACCTTCCGCCTGTGCGCGTTTGAGGATACCACTGCCCGCTACCTCAAGCTGGAAATTGTAGAGCAATCCGGCCCCGTGCGCATCCGGGATATGCAGGTGAGCTTTGCCCCCGCTGAAGAAAAGGATTTCCGGGTGAACGGCTATTTAACCCATGGTAACAACCAGATTCAAAACCGGTTGGATGACGAAGGCTTCCTCGGCTATTTCGATGTGCTGACGGATGTGATCATGATCGGGGAAACCAATCTCGATAAGGATGGAACCCTTTATTTCAATAATGGGGAAGCACAATTTGCGGCCGACCTCGCCGCCCTGCGCCAGGCCATTGGAGGCCGGAATGTGGATATCTGGGTATGCGTTTTTTTCCGTATGACTGATCCTGACAGCGCCAAGGATGCGCACGATCAAACGGCGGAGGCGATCACCAACCACATCGAAAAAATCGCTCAAAACCTCTCTGATTTCGCGCAGAAATATGATTTAAAGGGGATCGACTTCGACTGGGAGTATCCCTCCAAACGCAGCCAATGGAAAGCTTATGATCTCATCATCAATGAAACCGCCGCAAAACTGGCGCCTTCCAACCGGGGCATCTCTGTCGCCCTGCCCCCCTGGGGCGTTGGCTTGAGCCAAAAAGCAATTAACAATCTCGACTGCGTCAACCTGATGTGTTATGATCTGTTTGACACGCGGCACGACCACGCCTCTATTTACTATGCGGGGGCCCGGGCGCTGGAATATATGCAGCGGCAGGGTTATCCAAAAGAAAAGGTATTTCTCGGTGCGCCGTTTTACGGCCGGGCCGGTGAAAATTCCACGAACGACTGGCCGAACTACAGCTCCGCCTATAATCCGCAGACAAATACCAGTTCACTCGGAAAATTTGGCAACCAATACTTCACTTACGAATATGACGAAGCCGGGAATCCAATCAAATCAAACGTTGCATATCTCGATGGATATGCGGAAATGCGGGATAAAACAGCCACGGCATTAGCGCTTGGTTACTCCGGGATGATGGTGTTTGAGGTGAAATGCGACGCTCCCTATACGTATCAATATTCTTTGCACAGGGCCATCGGAGAAATTCTCAATCAGCGCACCAAATAACTACCATTTATCTAAAAAGTGGTCTCAAGAAATAAAACGCGTGAGAAATCCAATTGAGATGGATTTCCCACGCGTTGTTTTTCGTTTCTTCACCTTTGAAAGAAGCGCCAATTGTTTGCTTAACCACCCAGATACGCCTTGCGCACCTGTTCGTTATTACGCATTTCCTCAGAGGTGCCCTCCATGGTGATGTTGCCGGTTTCCATCACATACACACGGTTTGCAATCTGAATCGCCATCTTTGCGTTTTGCTCCACCAGCAGAACGGTAACGCCGCTTTTGTTAACATCCTGGATAATCTGGAAGATCTCCTCCACCAGCAGGGGAGAAAGGCCCATCGACGGCTCATCCAGCAGCAACATTTTGGGGTTGCTCATCAGCGCACGCCCAATGGCAAGCATCTGCTGTTCCCCGCCGGAAAGGGTGCCCGCAAGCTGTTTGCGGCGCTCCTTTAAGCGCGGCAGCCGCTGGAAAATCCGCTCAAACTCATCACCCAGCTTTCCGCTATCCCTGCGGGCATACGCGCCCATTTCCAAATTCTCCTGCACCGTCATATGGGAAAAAACACGGCGCCCCTCCGGCACCTGGGCCAGCCCAAGCCGGATAATTTTATGGGCGCTTGTGGTGCGTAAATTCGCGCCGCAGAAGGTGATTTCCCCATTCTTCGGCTTTACAAGGCCTGAAATGGCATGGAGCGTGGTCGTCTTGCCCGCGCCGTTGGCGCCGATGAGCGTGACAATCTCGCCCTCGTTCACTTCAAAGGAAATCCCCTTGATTGCATGGATCGCGCCATAGTATACGTCTAAGTCTTTGACGGAAAGCATCAAATCCATAGTATTGACTCATTCCTTTCTAACAGCTGGGGGCAGGCATCCAGCGCGCCCAAAAAGGTACGGTGAACGCCGCCTTTTCAGGCTATTCCCCACCCAGATATGCAGCGATCACCTTCGGATCCTTGCGGACTTCCTCCGGCGGGCCTTCCGCGATAATCCTGCCATAGTCGAGCACCACCAGGTGCTCGCAGATGCCCATGACAAAGCTCATATCATGCTCGATCAGCAAGATCGAGAGGCCAAATTTATCCCGGATCAGGCGGATCGTCTCCATAAGCTCCTTCGTCTCTGTTGGGTTCATGCCGGCCGCCGGTTCATCCAGCAGGAGCACCTTTGGGGAAGTTGCCAGCGCACGGGCGATCTCCAGCTTGCGCTGTTGACCGTAGGGAAGGTTCCGCGCCATTTCATACGCCTTATCATTGAGGCCGAGCACCTGGAGCAACGCATGAGCCTTTTCTGATATCTCCTTTTCCTCCCGGCGGTAAGCTGGCAGGCGGAAGATGCTGGAGAGAAGGGAATATTTCATCTTGCTGGTCATTGCGGTTTTTACATTGTCGAGCACCGTCACATCTTTAAACAGGCGGATATTCTGAAAGGTGCGCGCAATGCCGTTTTGTGTGATCTGGTAGGTTTTTTTGCCAACAATGCTGTTGCCCTCCAGCTCAATTTCACCGTTTGTCGGGTAATAAACATCTGTCAAAAGGTTAAAAACCGTGGTTTTACCCGCGCCGTTCGGCCCAATGAGGCCGATAATCTCTTTTTCATGCAGCCGGAAGTGGACGCCCTCCAGGGCCTTCAGGCCGCCAAAGGTGATGCCGAGGTTGCGGGTTTCCAATACCGCTTTGTTCTCCTCCATGGCTTCAGGCCTCCTTTCCAGGCGCGCCGCCCGCCGGGGGCGTGCCGGTATCCTTCTTTTTTTCTTTAAATAGCTTGCCCACAATTTTGCGCACGGAAAACTCATGCGTTCCGAGCAGGCCCGTAGGCTTAAAGAGCACGACGATAATCAGCACAAGGGAGTAGATCAGCATGCGTTTATCCGCAAAGGAGCGGAGCATTTCCGGCAAGAGCGTGAGCACGGTTGCGGAGCAGACAGAGCCTGTAATAGAACCCATGCCGCCGAGCACGACCATAATCAGGATTTCAACGGAATAGTTAAAATCAAATTTGCTGGGATCGAGCACGCCGATATAATGCGCATAGATGCCGCCCGCGACCCCAGCGAAAAACGCCGCCACCACAAAGGCCAGCAGTTTATAATAGGTGGTGTTGATGCCGGAGGCCTCCGCCGCAATATCGCAACCACTGTGAGGAAAGCGATAAAAAAGGTATAGATAATCAGCGTATATTTCCCCTCGATATAGGGGATTCCGGTCAAACCGGCCGCGCCGCCTGTAAAATCCACCGCTAAAATCAGCACGCGGATAATTTCACCAAAGCCCAGCGTGATAATCGCCAGGTAGTCGCCGCGCAGGCGAAGTGCAGGTACGCCGATAATCACGCCGAAAATCGCAGCCACCAAGCCGCCAAAAATCAGGCCAAGCGGAAAAGCGATCGAAATCGGCAAGCCGGAATGCATGGTAAACAAAGCCGCAGAATAAGCGCCTACGCTCATAAAGCCCGCATGGCCGAGCACCAGCTGCCCCAAAAACCCGGTTACCAGATTCAGGCTGACCGCCAAAATGATATTGATGCCAATGAGCACCAGAATGCCGGAGTAGTAAGAGTTGATGACCCCCGTCGCTACAGCTCCCATGATCGCGGCAAACAGGACTGCCACCCAAAGGATGCTGAAGAGATAGGAAAGCTTTCGTTGTTTTGACATATTGCGCGCCCCCCTTAAACCTTTTCCTGCACGTTCTTCCCAAGAAGACCGGCAGGTTTGACCAGCAGGACGAGAATCAGGATGCCGAACACGACAGCATCCGAAACCTGAGAACCGCCTGCCGCAATCGTCAGGCTCTCCGCAACACCGAGGATATAGCCGCCCAGCATCGCACCGGGGATATTGCCGATGCCGCCAAGGACGGCCGCGACAAAAGCTTTCAGGCCGAGCATGCCGCCCATATAGGGGGTAATCTGATGGAAGGTATTGCTGTATAAAACGGCGCCAACCGCTGCGAGCGCTGAGCCAATGGCAAAGGTAAATGCGATCGTGGAATTGGTGTTGATGCCCATGAGCTTCGCCGCGCCGGCATCCTCGCTGGTGGCGCGCATCGCTTTGCCCATTTTGGATTTGTTAACGATGAGCTCCAGCAGGATCATCATGGCGATTGAGGTGAGGATATTCAGCACAGTGCTGAAGCTCAGTTGCAGGCTGCCAAGGGTAATCACCTTGTTGGGGAACATCACCGGCATCGATTGGGCGCTGGAGGTAAAACCAAGCTGAAATAGATTTTGCAGGAAAATACTCACGCCGATCGCCGTAATGAGCAAAGACAGGCGCGGCGCATCCTTGACCAGCAGGCGATGGTACGCGAGCCGCTCGATGACAACGCCCAACAGGGTACAAAATGCAATCGACAGGATCACCGCCGCCCAAAGCGGCAGACCGAGTTGCACCATCACGACGAATACAACGTAGCCACCGACCATGATGATATCGCCATGTGCGAAGTTAATGAGCTGGATAATGCCGTATACCATGCTGTAGCCCAAGGCCACCAGCGCGTAAATGCTGCCAAGGCCAAGGCCGTTAATCATTTGGATGAAAAAATCCATAAACGCACCTTCCTACTTCAGACGCACCCGTGCGAGAGGGGCGCGCCGTATCATTTCACGAACTTGCCTTTCCAACTTCTCCTGCCGTTCCCGCCTTTGCCCGCTGAGCAAAAGAAATGCCTGTCCTCAGAACGTGCTGCATTCCAAAGGAATTTTCCTTTCCAAGGGAATTGCATTTTCAAGGGAATTGCATTCCCTTTGCTCAGCGGGGAAATTGCTCTGCGGGCCGGGTCCGACGGCCCGGCCCGCAGGATGGCAGTTTAACAAAAAGCAATCTGCTTACTTGCCAAAGGTCTCTTCGAACTTATAGGCACCGTTATCAATCTTGATGATGATCGCCTCTTTGACCACGTTACGGTTCTCATCAAAGTGCATCTGGCCGGTCAAACCATTGTATTCCAGCTTTGCAAGGGCATCGATGATCGCCTGCTTCTCTGTGGAACCGGCGTTTTTAATCGCCTCGGCCATCATATAAGCCGCATCATAGCCGAGCACTGCAAACTGGTTGGGGTCCATATTATATTTTGCCTTATAGTTCTTGATGAAATCCTGAACGCGCTGGTCTTTACTCTCCGCCGTATACTGGCTGCAATAGTAAGCGCCGTTGACCGCATCCATGTTGGATTTATCAACCTTGCCAACAACGCCGTCCCAACCGTCTGCACCGACGATCTGCGTCGTCAGGCCGAGCTCTTTGGCCTGCACGGCGATCAATGCCGCCTGCTCATAATAAGTAGGCACAAAGAGAACATCCGGATTTTTCGCTTTAATGTTGGTAAGCTGCGGGCGGAAATCGACCGCGCCCTTTGCAAAGCCTTCGTCGGCGGCAACGGCAATGCCGAGCTTCTCAGCGGTCGCCTTGAAGGAATCCCTCAGCCCCTTGGAATAATCATCAGAGGTATCGTAAATTACCGCTGCTGTCTTTTTGCCGAGATTCTTCGCATAGTTTGCCATGATTTCGCCCTGCTCCGGGTCTGTAAAGCAAACACGGAAAACATTCTTGCCCGCTTCCGTCACATTCAGCGCGGTAGCGGTGGCCGTCAGAATCGGGATATTGTCCTGCACGGAGGCCTTCGCAACGGCAGCAGCGGGCTTACTGGTCACGTCGCCGATGATCGCGACAACTTTATTTTGGTTGACAAGCTTGCGGTAGGCGTTGGTCGCCTCCGTTGCATCGCCTTTTTCATCCTCGCAGATATATTCGATCTGCTTGCCGAGCACGCCGCCCTTTTGATTGATCTCCTCAAAGGCAAGCTTCACGCCGTTATCGGTGGCAATGCCGTAAACAGAAACGCTGCCCGACTTTGGCGCAAGGCCGCCGATGACGATTTTATCCCCCGTGCTTCCCTTGTCGCCCCCGTTCTGGCAGCCTGCCAGAGGAAGAGCGGCCAGAACGCAAACCATCAAGGCTGCCAATAAACGCTTCTTCATAAACTATTTCCTCCCTGTTTCATTTTTTACCTGTGTGGAATATGCAAACCTGCCGAAACAAAAAAAGCAGCATGACCGTTCTGTCACACGCTCCCCGCCCGCGCTGCACCCACTTCAGATATTTATTGTAATTATACTATACCACTTTAAAGTTTGCAATAAAGGAGCTTCAAAAATTCATATGCTCTACGCAATATTGCTGTTTTCCCCTTCTTTTGTGCCTATCACGTAGGGTTTCTTTGTGAATATTGCAGAAAAAACGGCGGGGCTTCTCCGATGCGTCGGAAACGCCCCTACCGTTTTTTCAATGATTCCATTCTTTTTGCAACTGTTCAGCCCGCTTTGCCCATCGCTGCCAGCGGGTCGGTGACCGTGCCGTTGACGCGCACCTCAAAATGCAGGTGGGGTTCGTCCTTCATTTCCACCGGGATTTCCCCAACCTTGCCGATCACGTCGCCCATTTTGACACTGCCGCCCTTTTTCACAGCCGGTTCCTTTTGCAGGCCGCAGTAGGAGGCCTTCATGCCGTTGCCATGGTCGATGGTTACGATCCAGCCCCACATGCTGTCGTTCTCCACGGAGAGCACCGTGCCTGCGCCGACCGCTTTGACATCATCGCCTTTTTTCGCTGCAAAGTCAATCCCGCTGTGCACACGCCAATCGCCCATGGTTTTGGATTCCACCATCTCGCCATTGCTGAAATCTTTGTTGATCTTTGTTCCCAAGGGCAGCATAAAATAGTCCGCTTGGGTCTCCCGTTCTGTCGGGGCCGCTGTCTGCTCCTGCTCGGTTCCCCGCTCGTCGGCAACGCCGGTTGCAGGCACGTTTGCGGGTGCCTCCTTCGTCTGCACAGGTGCTTTTGTCGTACGGGCTTCTATTTGTGAATTCGCACCGGAAAGGCCCTGTGTCACCGGCGCACGGCCCTGCACCGCGCCCCAAACGCCTAAGCCCACGGCGAGCAAGCAGCACCCCAGCGCAATATAGAAGCCTTTTCCGCCGATTTTTGTTTTCTTTTTTGTGTATTTATAATCGTTCTTGATCATCATCGCACCTCCGCCTTTATTCTGACCGTGCTTTGCAAGGTTTATACAACCGCTTTTTCTTGTTGGAAGGGGAAAAATATGTTATACTTTTTTCAATTTGAACCGGACTCCACATCTTAAGGAGGAATTTTACCATGCTCACTGACATTGAAATCGCACAAAACGCCTCGCTTCTGCCAATCACGCAGATTGCGCAGCGGCTCGGAATCGGCGAGGAAGAGCTCGAGCCCTATGGCCGCTATAAAGCGAAGCTCTCCCCTGCGATCAGGAAGCGCCTCGCCGGGAAGGCGGACGGCAAGCTGATCCTTGTCACCGCCATCAACCCCACACCCGCCGGAGAAGGCAAAACAACAACGACGGTCGGCTTGGGGGAAGCGATGGCCAAGCTTCATAAAAATACGGTCATCGCCCTACGTGAGCCCTCCCTCGGCCCTGTTTTCGGCATTAAGGGCGGAGCGGCCGGCGGCGGATACGCGCAGGCCGTGCCCATGGAGGATATCAACCTCCATTTCACCGGCGATATGCATGCCATCACCGCGGCGAACAATCTGCTGTGCGCCTGCATCGACAATCATCTTCAGCAGGGCAATTCGCTTGGCATCGACCCGCGCCGCATCGTTTTTAAACGCTGTATGGATATGAACGACCGTGCGCTGCGGCACTGCATCGTGGGCCTGGGCGGCAAGGTAAACGGTGTGCCGCGGGAGGACAGCTTCCAGATCACTGTGGCGAGCGAGGTTATGGCGATCCTTTGCCTTGCGGATGATTTGATGGATCTCAAAAAACGGCTCGGCCGCATCCTGGTCGCCTACAAATATGACAATTCTCCGGTTTATGCGGATGACTTGGGCGTAACCGGCTCCATGGCCGCCCTGCTGCGGGACGCCATCAAGCCGAATCTCGTGCAGACGCTCGAAAACACGCCCGTTCTGATGCACGGCGGGCCGTTCGCCAACATCGCCCACGGCTGCAATTCCGTCACGGCAACGCGCCTCGCCCTCAAGCTCGGCGATTACTGCATCACGGAGGCGGGCTTTGGCTCCGACCTCGGAGCGGAAAAGTTTTTTGATATCAAATGCCGCTATGCCAACTTGCGGCCCAGCGCTGTGGTGGTGGTCGCCACGCTGCGCGCGCTGAAATATAACGGCGGCGTGCCCAAAGCGGAAACCTCTGTGGAAAACCTGGACGCGCTGCGCACCGGCCTCTCAAACCTCGGCGCGCATGTGGAAAACATGCGAAAATTCGGCATCCCCGTCGTCGTGGCGATCAACCGGTTCCATACGGATACGGATGCTGAAATCGGCCTTCTTGCAGAATATTGTGCATCGCTCGGGGTGGAATATGCGCTCAGCGAGGTGTTCGCAAAGGGCGGCGAAGGCGGCGTAGCACTGGCAGAGGAAGTCATCCGTCTGTGCGACCAGCCCAACGATTTCACCTACTCCTATGAGCTGGATCTGCCCATCAAGGAGAAGATTGAAGCCATCGTGAAGAAGATCTACCACGGCGACGCTGTGAACTTCACTGCCAACGCTGAGAAGCAGATCAAGACCCTCACCGAGCTGGGCTACGACAAGATGCCCATCTGCATGGCCAAGACCCAG
>OHPQ01000632.1_pt1 | contig 13364 bp, 10 predicted proteins | sample 1577821 | NCBI WGS metagenome assembly OHPQ01 (sample SAMEA3879509, study PRJEB24766) | human gut metagenome | biome: human-associated habitat; feature: feces | place: USA | collected 1985/1987 | reverse complement strand
TGCAAGCCCGGCACGGAGCTCGAGTGGTTCTCCTATTGGAAAGACTACTGCCACAAGTGGCTGCTCTCCCTCGGCATGCGGGATGAAAACCTCCGCCTGCGCGACCATGAGCAGAAGGAGCTTTCCCACTACTCCAATGCGACAACGGATTTTGAATACTTCTTTCCCTTCGGGTGGGGTGAATTGTGGGGCGTTGCAAGCCGCACGAATTTCGACCTGACGCAGCACCAGAACACCTCGGGCAAGAGCCTTGAATATTTCGACCAGACCACGAATGAAAAATACCTGCCTTATGTCGTCGAGCCGTCGCTCGGCGCAGACCGTGTGGCGCTCGCCTTCCTTTGCGACGCATACGATGAGGAAGTGGTGGATGCGGAAAAGAACGACACCCGCGTGGTGATGCACCTGCACCCGGCGCTCGCGCCGATGAAGGCCGCCATTCTGCCGCTCTCCAAAAAGCTCAGCGAGGGCGCGATGAAGGTGCATGACCTGCTTGCAAGGCGCTTCATGGTGGAGTATGACGACGCGGGCTCGATCGGCAAGCGGTACCGCAGGCAGGATGAAATCGGCACGCCGATGTGCGTAACCTATGATTTCGACAGCGAGACGGACGGCTGCGTGACCGTGCGCGACCGCGACACGATGGAGCAGGTGCGTCTGCCGATCGACGAGCTGACGGCGTTTATCGAGAAAAAGCTGGAGTTCTGAAATCCATAAAGGATAGCCTATACAGGAAGGGCACACCGCAAAACCGCGGTGTGCCCTTCTTTGTTGGTCAAATCGATAGCTGGAGCCATTTACAGTGCCTTGTCAAGCCTCATTTTTACGAAAGCAAGCACCGCCGCGGCCGCATTTGCCGCCACGTAGGCCCACCACACGCCGTTCACACCAAGCAGGGGAGCCAGAAGAAATGCGGCGGGGATAAAAAACACCAGATTTGCGGCATACAGAAGGAATGCCCATAGCTTTTGCCCGACGGCCTGGCACGCCGCGCCGGACAGCATCGGCAGGGGCACAAAAATGAGCGCCCACGCTAGTATCCGCAGCCCCTCGCCGCCGCGGGCGATCAGCTCGCGGCTATCGGTGAATAGGCGGATCAACGAGCCCGGAGTAACCTCCATGAGGAGCAGCAGGGCCAAGGCGTAGATCAGGCTGAGCATGGAGCAGAACCGGACTGTTTTTTTGACGCGCTCCGGCTTCCCGGCCCCAAAGTTATAGCCTACGATGGGGCTGAGCGCCTGCGTGATTGCCGTAAAGGGCATAATGGCAAAGGTGATGATCTTGCTGATATAGGCATAGGTATTCACGGCGACTGTCCCGCCGGCATCCCGCAGGAGGTTGTTCAGCACGACGGACAGAATGGAGAGGCTGCCCATCTGGATCAGGGATGGCAATCCGATCGCCAGAATTTCGCGTATCCTGCGCAGGCTGCATTTCGCGCCCTTGAAGCTTTGCGTGGTAAAGCGCAGGAAAAACAGCACGCACATGCAGAAGCTTGTAAATTGGCAGGCCACCGTGGCCAGCGCGGAACCGCGCACGCCCCAGCCCAACACGAGGATAAACACTGCATCCAGCACAATGTTGATGGAGATTGGGATCACCCAAATGAGCAATCCATACAGCATTTTACCTTCGGCGCGGATAATCGATGAAAAGCCGGTCGAAAACACATTGCCCAAAAGCAGGATGGTAAAATATTGCTTTGCATACGGAAGCAGCTCCCCCGTAACGCCCATCCCTTCCAGCAGCGGATTGAGTAGTGAAAGGCCAAGGATGGTGATGAGAAGCGCCGAGCTGTAAAAGGCGAGCATTGCATTCAGCGTGACTTCGCCCGCCTCCTGCTTTTTCCCCTCCCCCAGCTTCCGGGAGATGATGGAGGCCGCGCCGCCGCCCAGGGCGGTGGAGATTGCGCCCTGCAAAATGACGAACGGGAACACAACGGATATGCCGCCCATGGCGTTATCCCCTACGCCCCAGCTGACAAAAAGCGCGTCCGTCAGGGTGTAAACGGCATTGAGCAGCAGGGCGGCCAAGGTGGTCGCCGCAAAGCGGAGCACCAGGCGGGGGAGGGGCTCCTCCCCCAACGCGGCGGTAGCGGAGGGGGCGCCGATTTGTTTTGTTCTTTCCGTCATGGTTATTTCAGGCCTCCGAAAGCGCTTTGGTAAAACCACGCCGAGGAGAAAACGTTGCGCCACCAACCGAAGTGTGTTGGCGTGTAGCGGTAATATTTCTCCACCTCCTGGATCAGGCCCAGATACCCCTGCATCACGGCATAGCGGATTTTTTCTTCCCGCGTTACGCGGATGGGCTCATCCGCCACGGCATTATATGCGGCAAGGGAAACTTTTTTCTGTTCCAGGGGTTTCTGCCATTCGAGGCATGCAAAATCCGCGATGCGGTCGCCCCAGAAGCTGCGCTCCGGGTCGATCCATGCATATTTGACCGCGCCGTTTTCCCGGCTGCAGATGATATTTGGCCACCAGATATCAAAATTGACCATGCAGCATTCCGCTTTTTTTAAAATATCCTGATACCGGTCGATATAGGCGAGCAGCTTTTTACCGCGCTTTGATTTTTTCCCCACGCGCGCACAGTCATCCAGAAGCGACTGCGTCATTGCGCGGATTGCCTGATACCAGTCGTCATACAGGCCGTTTTGGAGATAACCGAACCGGTCGTTTTTCACTTTGTGGATCTGAGCCGCCATGGTTGCCGTGATGGAACTGGCCTGCGCTTTCTCAGAGTCGGAAAAGTTCATCTGATCCAATTGTTTCCCGGAAAGCTTTTCCATAATGAAATAATCTGTAGGAAGCAGCTTGTGTTCAAAATCCTCAAAGTAGACCTCCGGCACCGTGATAGGCGTATGTTCCCGCATCTGGCGGTACCAGAACACTTCAGCGCGCATCATCTCTTTTTCATACGTCATAACCGGAACATCCTGCGCTGGCGCGATCTTGAGCACATAGTCTTTCTCCTGTGTGGATACGGAAAACACGGCGTTATACTCCCCCGCGCCCAAAGGCGAAATGCCGGTAATCCCGCCGATTCCCGCTGCGCGGAAAATTTTTTCAATCTCCTTATTTTCAATTTTGTATTTGGTTTTGCTAATCATTCAAAATCCCTCCCGATTTTTTTATGAAATCAGCTATTGTGATTAGAATAGCAGAATGCGCTTGCAGTTGCATATTGTTTTTCAGCTTTTTCTTTTAATAATCCGTTGTTTTTCAACATGATTTTAGGTATAATGGCCTCACAATGAGGGATCATTTCAAAGACCGCCTGAGGCGCGAAAGGATGGTTATGAAAATGAAACAGGGCGAGCTGCTGAATATCCAGATTCTACCCCAGGCGGATGATCCATCCTTTGAACAGCGGGAAAGCGGAATGGCGCATACCTCTTACCGGGAAGAAACCGCTTTTTTATCGGCGATTCAGCAGGGAGACGTCGAGCGGGTTAAACAATTGCTCGGGCAATATATCAAATCAGGCATCGTTGTGGGCCGCCTTTCCACCAATTCCATCCGGCAGATGCAGTATTGGGCGGTGTGCTGTGTGACGTTGGGGACCAGATACGCCATCCAGGGTGGTTTGAATGAGATGCAGGCGTTTAACCTATCTGATCGCTATATTATGCAGATCGATCAATTCACGTCCGGGGAGGAAATCATCAGCTTTCTGAATCAAATTGTTTTGGAAATTACGGGGCTGGTGCATGAAAATGCCCGCGGCAATTGCCCGGCGGCAATTCGAAAGTGCCTGGATTATATTGATCGGAATCTGCATGAATCAATCCGCCTCGCCGATTTGGCGGCGCTTGTGAACCTCAGCGGGGACTATTTGTCAAAGCTTTTTAAAAAGCATGTAGGCAAGCCGCTGCGGGAATATATTATTGAGCGGAAGCTCGAAACCGCAAAGGCGATGCTGCGTGGGGAATGCGATCAGAAGATGGTGGCCTATTACCTGGGCTTTTGCTCGCAGGCCTATTTTATCACCTGTTTCCGCAAAGCCTATGGCATCACGCCGCACCAATATGCCGCCCGGTTTGGCTGAGAAACAGCACGCCGCCGCAAAAGCATCCCCAAGATGCTTTTACGGCGGCTTTTTGTTTGGCACATTAAAGAGCATTTACAACGCTGTCTGGCTGGAAACCATTGAAAACGCGCACAACGTTTGACCACATATGCCGGTGTGCGCGGCAGAAGCTGCTGGTGGTGATGCCGCCGAGGTGGGGCGAAAACACGATGCGATCCTCCAGTTCCGGTGGCAGCTGCACCAGCGGATGATCCGCTGGTACAGGCTCCGGGGAGAGGGTGTCAAACCCAGCGCCCGCGAGCTTGCCGGAGAGTAGCGCTTCTTTCACGGCCGAGTGATCGACGAGCTCGCCGCGCGCGGTGTTAATCAGATAGGAGCCGCTTTTCATCTGGGAGAGGAAGGCAGCGTTTACCATGCCACGTGTTTGCGGCGTGACGGCCGCGTGGAGGCTGACAATGTCGCAGGCTGCAAGCAGTTCGCCGAGCGGGAGATAGGTCACGGAAAAGGCTTTTTCCGTTTCCGGATCTTTTCTGTGGGCGGAATCGTAAAAAAGCTCGCATCCGAAGGGTACCAGCCGCTGCGCCGTGGCCTTTGCGATGTGCCCAAAGCCGATCAGGCCGATTTTGCAATCCCCCAGTTCTGCGATCCCCTCGACCATGGCCTGTTCCTTCATTTGGATTTGACGGCCTTCCCGGACGGCGCGGTCGCCCGGGATCCCCCTGCGCAGCAGGGACAGCATCAAAAAAATTGCCTGCTCAGCCACAGCGCCCGCATTGCAGCCCTGATTGTTGCAGACGAAAACGCCGCGTTCCCTTGCTGCAGAAAGATCAATGCCGTTGAATGCCACGCCCTCCGAGTGGATCATTTTGAGCTTTGGCATCCGCCGGATGAGATCGCCGTCTACCGTGCTGACCGCATCCGCCAGAAAAACCTCTGCATCTGGGCAGAGGGCGAGCCGTTCCCGATTGGTGCTGCCGAGTGGGCAGAAGGTGAGCGAAAGCCGGTCGAGTGGGACAAATTCCGGCAGATAGACTTGATAGCGCTCCGGCGCGCCCTCGATGAGAATGTTCATATCAGAACCCTCCGATGAATCCGAAAAATCCCCCCACGGTAAGCGGAAGGATTTTTCGGGATAGTTTGATGATTTTATTCGCCCTTCATACCCAGCAGCTCCTGCGTGCCGTGGAAGGCATCCACAGAGAGCTTAACGGAATCATAGATCGCAGAGCTGATATCATCCTCAGTGACGCCCAGCTCCACGCACCATTTCTTATCAATGAAGGTATTCATGCACATGATATCCGCCAGCCCGACGGGGTCAATGCCGCCCTCAACATTTTTTTGCTGATAAACCTTTCGCATGTGCAGCCCAAAAAGCTGGAAAGACCATTTCGGGATATTGATGATCTTCCGGCCCGGCTGGCCCATCGCCTTGTGGACGATTTTCAGGAAGTCGTTCCAGGTGAGATTATAGTACCCAATCGGATAACAGTTTGCGCCGCGGTTGCACTCCGCCGCCCCGGCGATTGCCTGCCCGACCTGGCGGACGGTCACCATCGTAGTGCCGCCCTTCGGGTACATCGTGATTTTGCCCATCCCTTCAAGCTGCTCGATGAGGATAACCCACACAGGCTTACGGCCAGGTTGCGTGCCAAAGATATAGGGCAGCTCCAGCACGCACACGCTCATTTCATCATCCGCAAATGAGAGCGCGGATTGCTCCTGCGCAATCCTGCTGCGGATATAGGGGTGCTTGACGCAGAGATTCATCTCCGGGTGCTCCTTGGCGAAATAGGCGAAATAGGAGCCGAGCACAACGCAATTCTTCACACCGCACTCCTTGGCGATTCCCAGCAGCCGCTTGACGGGCCGGATGTTATATTTTTCATATGCCACATAAACCGGTGCGGGGAATTCCACGCGCTCATCCACGCCCGCCGCAAAAATAAAGCAATCGCAGCCCGCCATCTTCTCCCGCAGCTCATCGTCGCTCATGGTCAGGTAATTCCCAAAAACGATGTCCATCTCCTCTGGGATCGGAGCGCCCTCCGGCAGGGGGGGCAGGGCGATGCTTTTGACCTGATGCCCGCGGGCAATGAGCTCCGCGGCCGCGGCGCTGCCCAAAAGGCCGGTGCCGCCAATCATAAATACGTTCAAGATTCTCTCTCCTTTTCTCAATTGATGTGTGGCTGCATTGATATTAGTTTATCGCCGGCGAAGGGGAACGTCAATATCTGGGAGCAAACTTTTGGCCCGATTTTATCCATGCTCCAAACATTCTGTTTGACGCTATTATGCCATACACAAAAATCTTCCCTCCGCAAAAAATGGCGTTGCCGCCGCGCGGCAGGAGGCGTTTCACGCCGACAGGCATTTTTCCAATGCTCCAAACAGAATGTTTGGAGCTATTATACCATGAATCGACCGGATGAGATACGGATAAAAATCAAATTTGTTTGCCGAGAGGGCGTTGACAGGCGCCCTTGGGCCGGTATAATGGGAGAAGAAGAAAACGGAAGGGAAGGGAAGAGATCTACTATGAAATTGACGGTGCTTGGCGGCGGCGGGGTACGCTCGCCCTTTTTGACAAAATCAATCGCCCTCGGCGCGCAGGCCGCGGGGATTACAGAGGTTGTGCTGATGGACAGCAGCGCGGCGAAACTATATAAGTATGGCAAGATTGCAAAGCTGGTCGGCGAGCGGTGCAACCCGGCCCTGCACTTTATGCTGACGACGGATGCGGAAGAAGCGCTCCGGGATGCGGATTATATCATCACCACCATCCGGGGCGATGCGGATGAAGGCCGCGTTTTTGATGAGCGCACGGCGCTGAGCCACGGCGTGCTTGGGCAGGAGACGACGGGCGCGGGCGGGTTTGCCATGGCGTTGCGCAGCATTCCGATCCTCACCGGCTATTGCGAGCTCGCGCGCCGGGTGGCGAAGCCAAATGTTTTGATCTTTAACTTTACCAACCCGAGCGGTTTGGTTACGCAGGCGCTGCGCACGCAGGGCTATGATATGGTTTATGGTGTGTGCGATGCGCCCAGCGGCTTTCATAAGCAGCTGGCGGCCCTGCTCGGGGTGGAGCGCGAGCGCTTTACCATGCGCTGCTGGGGATTAAACCACCTCTCGTGGTTCGATTCCTTCCGGGTGGATGGCGAAGACGTGACCGGCAAAATCTTGGCTGCGCCCCGGCTTTATCAGGATACGGAGATGAAACACTTCGACCCGGAGCTTGTCCGGCTCTCTGGTAATTTGCTGCCGAATGAATACCTGTATTTCTATTACTATAGCAACCGCGCCGTGCAATCAATCCTCTCCTCCTCCAAAACGCGGGGGGAAACGATTTTGGAGATCAACCAGAAAATGCACCGCGCGCTCGATGAGATCGATATCGATCATGATTTGGAAGCCGCCTTCCACTGCTTCATGCTGCATTATGCCATGCGGGAAAACAGCTATTTCACGATCGAAACAGGCGGTGCGCCGAAAAATATCGACGTGCCTACCGTGGAGGAATTTATCCGCCAGCCGGATGGAGGCGGGTATGCGGGCGTAGCGCTTGATTTCATCAAGGCGCGGGCGACGGGGGAAAAAATCCAGATGGTACTCTCGGTGCCGAACAACGGCGCGTGCCCCTATTTTGCGGATGGCGACGTGATGGAGCTCACCTGCGAGATCGACGGAGAGGGCGCGCACCCGCTGCCAGTGCCGGAAATTCCGCCGATGCAGCTAAACCTGATTCGGACGGTCAAGCTGTATGAAAACCTGACGGTGGAAGCGATTTTGGAAAAGAGCTATGAAAAGGCGGTCAAGGCGCTCACCATTCATCCGCTCATCAATTCCTACCCCATTGCCAAGAGCCTTGTGGATACGTATAAGGAGCGCTACAAGGGCTATATTGGGGAGCTGTCATGAGGGGGGAAGTGCGCGCGATTGCGCCGCTCTACACGGATTTGATTTATTCGGGCTTTGACGCGCTGCCGGCGCCGGGCGAGGAGGTTTACACCAAGGCCTTTGATTTGCAGCTCGGCGGTGGGGCGGCGGCCATCCCCATCACGCTCTCCCGTATGGGTGTCCCAGCCCGGCTGGGCACCTTTTTGGGATCGGATGCAATCAGCCGTTTGGCAGCCTCCCTCCTGGAAGAGAATGGTTTGAAACAGTATGAAAACCTCTACCGGGGGGAAGGGCGGCCCGTGGTGGTTTCCACCGTGTTTTCTTACGGGGGCGACCGTTCTTTCTTATCCTTTGGGGATGCGGTCACGCAGGCGGATTTGACGGACGAAGCCTGTTATTCCTTTTTGAAAGGCGCTGCGATCGCCTTTGCGCCGCAGGGCAGGCCGGAAGTAGTCAAAAAGCTGCATGCGGACGGAACGGTTTTGCTCTATGACATCGGCTGGACGCCGGGGATGCAGCTTGCGGATTACACGGATACCCTGCAATATGTTGATTTTTTTACGCCGAATGAGAAGGAGGCCCGGCAGCTCACCGGTGAGGAAGCGCTGGAGGATGCGCTGCGAAAGCTTGGCGAAGTGGTGAAAACGCCGATTATCAAATGCGGCGGAGCGGGCTGCATCGCGCTTGATGGAGAGAAAATCCTGCGGGTGCCCGCTATGGCCCGATTTACGCCTGTGGATTTTACCGGCGCTGGGGATAACTTTATGGCCGGTGTGCTCTACGGCGTGTATCAGGGCTGGCTGCTTGTGCGCTGCCTGCAAATGGGGAATGTGTTCGGCGGCTACTCGACGACGCAGCCAGGCTGCTATAAGGCGGGGCTAACGCTTGCGCAGGCGATGGATTATTTGCGGGATTACGATGCCGGTTGAGGCATAAGGGGCTGTTGCAGCAGCCTTGAAGTCTTTAGCTTTCTGGTCAAAGAGGCAGGCCAGGGCGAACGTCGTATAAAACCTTTGCCTTGCAGAGAGAGGGCACTATCAATGGAAAAAAGCATTGCAGATCTCTTGCAGAAAGTCCTGCAAGAGATGGATTTTGGCGCTCTGCAAGAGCCGCCGCGCCGGGTGGATGGCGGATTGATGCACACAATGTATGCCGCTGTCACCGAGCGGGGAAAATATGCGGTCAAGGCTTTGAATCCCGCCGTAATGAAGCGGGAAAAGGCGTTGGAAAACACAATTTTATCAGAAAAAATCGCGCGTGAGCTGTCAACAACGGTTCCGGCTGTTCCGGCGATTTGCAAGAATGGCGAGGCGGTTTCGGCACGCAATGGGTGTTATTACATGGTTTTTCCATGGCAAAGTGGCAAAAGCGTATTCGCAAAGGAAATTACCCCTTTGCATTGTGAGCGGATCGGCGGTATTTTGGGCGCTATCCACCATGCAAACGTGCAGATCGATGGAGCAGCCTATGGGGAGGTAGGGGCTTTTGCGCCCGATTGGAAAACTGTTCTTCAGAAGGCTCGGCAGGAGAGGCCATCCTGGCTGCGGCTTTTCACAGCCCGGTATGATAAAATTGGCGGTTAGACGCAGCGTTATGTGGCTGCGGCAGAGAAATTGAGCGGGGAGAAGGTGCTCAGCCACCGGGATATCGACCCGAAAAATGTATTATGGGATGGAATGGAGCCCTTCCTGATCGACTGGGAGGCCGCGGGGTATGTCAACCCTGAGCGGGAGCTGACTGAGGTGGTGAACGACTGGGCCTGCAATCAAAGAGGGCTGCCGGACCGTGCAAAATTCCGTGCGCTGTTAGCGGCATATCAGGCGAACCGGCCCCTTTTGCACGCTGACTGGCGCGCCGCGCTTGACAGCGGATATGGCAATATGCTGGAATGGTTGCTTTATAATATGAAACGTTCCCTCGGGGTCGAATGCAGTTCCCCGGAGGAACGGCGGTTGGGTACGGCGCAGGTGAGGGGGACGCTTCATGCGCTGGATGCCTATGAGCGGAAAGCGGCCCTGCTGCGGGAATGGCTTCGGGAGGATTGCAATGCCTGAATCGGGGCTTCCAAACTTGCATGGATGCGGGAAGCTACGCGCAAATTAAAAATACAATCAGATGATGTAAGCTAAAAGGGACTGTATTGAGCAGTTCCTTTTTTTGTTTGGTTCCGTCAGAAATCGCCCGAGAAAGAATTCCGATGCCGGAATGATCGGAGTTCATTAAAATCCAAGCTGTATAAATTTTGAAGCGCAGCCTCAAGGCGCATGAAAGGCTGTATTGTCTAATTCAATCAATCGTATCAAGGAATTCATTGACAGATGCACACCTCGTATAGTATGATGATAATATACAATTTGTACAATTTGGGCGGGAATTATGAAAATAAACATCATATATGGAAAGGTGGGGTCGAATGAATCGAAAGCTGCGGGAAAAAATCAGAGAATCTTTGCAAGCGGTAGTGCCGGTTACGGCAATCGTTCTGCTCCTGTGCGTCACGATTACGCCTATGCCGCCGGATACGCTCCTGCTGTTTTTGACTGGCGCCGGACTTCTCATTTTGGGCATGGGGTTTTTCACGCTGGGCGCAGATTTGGCGATGATTCCAATCGGCGAGCATTTGGGCACACGCTTGGCAAAAGGGAAAAAAGCGGTGTTGATTGCGCTGGCGTGCTTTGCGATTGGCGCAATGATTACGGTTGCGGAGCCTGATTTGCAGGTGCTGGCGCAGCAAACACCCGGCGTGCCGGATTTGACGCTGATCCTTACCGTTGCGGTTGGCGTCGGGCTTTTTTTGGCGGCGGCGTTTTTGCGCATGGTATGGAAGATCCGGCTGTCCATTCTGCTGCTGATCGGTTATGCGACCGTGTTCCTCCTCTCCATTTTCGTGCCGAATGAATTTGTGGCTGTGGCGTTCGATGCGGGAGGCGTGACAACGGGCCCGATTACCGTGCCGTTTATTATGGCATTTGGCATCGGCCTTGCCGCGCTGCGCAGCGACGGGGATGCGGAGAGCGACAGCTTTGGTATAGTTGCCCTGTGCTCGATTGGGCCTATCTTATCCGTGCTTCTGCTTGGGATTCTCTATGAGCCATCCCAGGCGGAATATGCGGAGATCACGATGCCTGTTATCAGCACCACCCGGGATTTGGGGCTGGAATTTGGACGTGCGTTTCCGGCCTATGCGAAAGAAGTGCTTTTGGCCCTCCTGCCGATTTTGGTTTTCTTCTTTCTTTTTCAGGTTGCATTTTTAAAGCTGCGCAAAAAGCAGCTTGTCAAAGTGCTGGCCGGCATGCTTTACACGTTCATCGGCCTCCTTTTATTTCTAACCGGTGTCAACGTCGGCTTTATGCCGGTCGGAAGCTATTTGGGCAAAGAGCTCGCCGCGCTCCCATACCGTTGGATTTTGGTGCCGGTCGGTATGGTCATCGGCTTCTTTATTGTGAAAGCGGAGCCTGCGGTGCTGGTGCTCAATAAACAGGTAGAGGAGATCTCAGGCGGCGCAATTTCCCAAAAGACGATGATGAACGGCCTTTCTGTAGGCATGGCAATATCGGTGGGTTTATCGATGATTCGGATTTTAACGGGGATTTCCATTTATTGGTTCTTGGCGCCTGGATATGTTTGCGCGCTGCTGCTCTCCTTCGTGGTGCCTAAAATCTTTACAGCCATTGCCTTTGACTCTGGCGGCGTTGCATCTGGCCCCATGACAGCTACATTTCTGCTCCCCTTCGCCATGGGGGCGTGCGGTGCTTTGGGGGGGAATCTTCTTCTGGATGCGTTTGGAATTGTTGCAATGGTGGCGATGACGCCGTTGGTCATCATCCAGGGAATCGGGCTTCTGTACCGTGTCAAAATGCGGCGCTCTGCCAAGAGTGAGACTGTGGTGCAGAATGAAATCATCGAATATGAGGAGGTTTAAAGAGATGCATGCATTTCTGCTGCAAGGCCTGATCACGATTGTGGATCGCGGTAAGGGGGAAAAGCTGGCACGCCTTTATGAGCGCGCTGGAATTGAAACGCAGTTGATCTGCCTCGGCTCCGGCACGGCGAAATCAGAGATTGTAGAGTATTTGGGCTTAGGAGAGCTGGAGAAGGATATTCTTTTTAGCGCGGCGCCAAGGTGCATGCTAAGGAGCGGGCTGGAAAAGCTGCGAGCGGAGCTACCCTTTTCGAAGCCAGGGGGCGGTATCGCATGCAGTGTCACATTTTCAAGCGTCAGCATGGCCGCGCTGCGGCAAATTCAAAAAGAGGCTGCAATCATTGAAACCGGGGAGGCAGAAAAGATGGATGAGAAACGGACGCATGATATGATCGTCTGCGTGACGGACCGGGGGCAGGCGGAGCTGGTCATGGAGGCGGCGAGGCAGGCTGGGGCCAGCGGCGGCACAGTCGTCCACGCACGGGGCTTTAACGCAAAGGAAGAGGAAAATTTTTTGCATCTGCTGATCCGACCGGAGAAGGAATTGGTGCTGATCATTGTGCCGCTGGCGGAGCGGAAAAAGGTAATGCAGCAAATTTGCGATGCAATTGCGCAGACAACTGGGGAAGCGGGCGTGATTTTTTCTCTGCCGGTTGATGATGTGATGGGGCTGCATCGTTAGGCGATTGTGGGATTGATGAAACGGTATGTTTGAAACTTCTTTTCATATTTTTCGAAAAAAAGTCATATCAAGGACATAATTGAGGAATATACTACAGCTATAGATTGAAAGGGACGGTAGATATCCTTTCTTTCATCAGCTTTTTGTTAATGGGTGCCGGGAGGCCACAAAACGAATGAAATACCGAAAATCCCCTCATAAGAGGGTTCTTCTAAATTGTTTTCTTCATTTTCCCCTCATTTTGAGAAAGAGTGCAGCCGGGCAGGCTGCGCTCTTTCTTTATGATAGGGGGCACTTTGGGATGCTTCCTGTCGGAAACGCGCGGTAGGGTGTAGGTAGAAGCGAAAAAAGGAGAAAAAGTAGTTGACAAAGGGGAATGGATTTGATAATATAATCAAGCGCTCTGGAACAGAGGGCTTTGCGCTCTGAACACAAACGGCCACTTGCCGCAGGCCAGAGAGCAGCCTCAAGCAAAGAAACGCCAGCACAAGAAGGCTTCAGCAGAGAGCTGGAGAAAAACCGGACAGGCTGAAAAAAGGTGTTGACAAAGCGGCGATGATGTGGTAAGATACAACACGCCCTTTCTTTAAGAGGCAACGGACCTTGAAAATTAAACAACGAAACAAACAAGGAACCCTGAGATTTTTTTGATAAGTTTTGATAGAAAACTTGTGGGTACGCTTCGGCAACGAAGCAGTACAAAGATGCGCTAGCATCGAATGAGCGATTAAGCTCTGAGATTGATTGAAACAGCCGAAAGGCTGCTTTAATATCATTTTTAGAGAGTTTGATCCTGGCTCAGGACGAACGCTGGCGGCGTGCCTAACACAT
>OHPQ01000625.1_pt1 | contig 13481 bp, 18 predicted proteins | sample 1577821 | NCBI WGS metagenome assembly OHPQ01 (sample SAMEA3879509, study PRJEB24766) | human gut metagenome | biome: human-associated habitat; feature: feces | place: USA | collected 1985/1987 | reverse complement strand
TAATATTGTTTAAAAAATGAGGTGTCTCAGCTATGGCGCAGGAAAAATCACCTATGGAAAGCCGTAATCTCTGCGGAAAAAACATTGCGAAATTCAGAAATCTGCTCGCAGGTTCACCCTCTCAGGAAAAGCTGGCCGCTAAAATGCAGCTGGAAGGGCTCAACATCAATAAAAACGCCATTCAGCGCATTGAATGCGGTAAGCGGATGGTGAAAGACATTGAACTGGATGTTTTCGCAAAAATCTTTCACGTCAGCGTTGATGAATTGATGTATGGCCCGAAAGAAGATACATAATGATAGGCCAGGCAGCGCGCTGCCTGGCCTATCTTGTTACCGCATCAAAAATGTGTGTTATTTCAATATTGCTTTGCGCTGTAACCCCCTGGCGCATATCCCACAAGCCGCGCAGCAGATCAGCAGGAACAGCATGCCAAGAAATGGATTCGCTCCGTTTTGCAGCCCGAATACCGCTTTCAGCGCTGCCAAGAGGGCCTGAGAAATCCGCCCCTGAAACAGCTCGGCATCCATGAGCGGCAGCACCAGGGCAAGCAGCACCGGCACGCTGACCGATACCAGCACCTTGAGCCTGGATCCCATCCGGTAATACAGCGTGGTGATCAGATACCCCAGCAGCAAGGCGAACAGATACAGGCAGAACAGCCAGCCGATTTGGAGCAGAAAACCGGTGAAGCCAGCCTCCATCGCCCTGCCATAGATCAGGCCAAGGATTCCCTGATAGGAGAAAAGGGCGGAGAATAAGGCAGTCATCAAAGAATCCACAAACGCCATCAGGAGCGCAACCGGTAAAAACGCAATACAAGTGGCGGAAAACTGCGTTTTTCTGGATACGCCGTTTTGCAGGAGAAAGCAGAAATCCTCCTTAAAGGCATTCAGCCCGCATACGAACAGGAAAATCACGCTGGCACCATTGACAGAGCTCACCTTCTCCCCTGCCACTTGAACCTCCATGAGCGTATACACCAGAAGTGAAACCAGCAAAACAATACCATAAAAAATCAGAAGTGGGTTGCGATAGCTATGCAGCAGATACCGCACCGCCGCTTTCCGTTTCATCTATAAGCCCTCCTTTATGCGTTTGTGAGCTGGATAAACAGCTTCTGAAGATCGAGCCGTGTGATTTCCAGCCCCTGCGGAAGCTGATCGGGCCTGCTGCCCAGAAGATAGGCCGTTTTCAGCCCGCCGAGCGTGTCGCAGCCAATTGGATACCGGCCCTGGAGGAACTGATCTACCGCTGCCGCCGCCCCCGTTACGGTATAGCCGGCTTCCAGCAGCGTTTCCACCGGCTCATCCCGCAGGATTTCGCCCTGCTTGATGATGACAATGTGCTCGATTACGTGCGCGACCTCCTCAATGAGATGCGTAGCAAGGAGAATCGTTTTCGGCTTTTCTCCATAGGATTCCAGCAGCAGCTTATAAAACAGCTCCCTGTGGTTTGCGTCGAGCCCCAGAACCGGCTCGTCAAAGAGCAGGTATGGCACATCGAGCGAGAGCGCAAGGATGATTTTAAAAATCGACTTGTAGCCGGTGGAAAGGGTGACGGCCTTCTTCCGAATATCCAGCCCGAACTGCTGTGCGAGCATGAGGGCCTTCTCCTCCTGAAAGCCGGGATAGAAGGCTTTGCTCCAGCGGAATGCATCCTTCACCCGCATCGCCTCCGGGTAGAGGTTTTCTTCACTCATCAGGTAGAGCTTCGCCTGCGCCCCGTCGTTTTCCCGGGCCGGAAGCCCATCGATTGTCACCTCGCCCTGATCCGGAAAAATCCGGTTGGAGATAATTTTCAACAACGTCGATTTCCCCGCCCCGTTGCGGCCAAGCAGGCCGTAAATCCGGTTTTCCCCAAAGGATACGGTAACGTCGCGCAGAGCGGCCACCTCGCCGTAGGCCTTTTTCACGCCTTTTACTTCGATTGCCTGCATTCTGTAAACCCTCTTTCTATCATTGAACTGGCCTCCTCCCGGCTGATGCCCAGCCGGACTGCCTCTTGCGCCAACGGCAGCGCATGGGCGCGGTAAAACTGCTCCCGGCGTTTCTCCCGCAATTGCTGGATTGCCCCTGTGCTCACAAACATCCCAACGCCGCGCTTTTTATGCAGGATGCCCGCCTCAACAAGCTGATTTACGCCCTTGAGTGCCGTTGCGGGGTTGATTTGATAACGCACGGATATTTCCGTGGTGGAGGGAACCTGCTCTCCCTCCGGGAAGGCGCCGGTAAGGATTGCATCCTCCAGCATCTCGGCGATCTGCAAAAAGATCGGCCGGTCTTCCTGAAATCCGCCTGGCATGCACCCACTTCCCTTGCTCATGATTAGTTAATTGCTTGACTAATTAACTAATCACATGATAAACGAGATTGATTTGGTTGTCAAGGGAGATTTGAAAATTATGAATCAAACTCACTTTTTTAAATAACACTTGACTTTATGTGTCTACAACTATACAATATTTGTGGCAGCAAAAAGGGAGGTGAAATCATGGCTCCCAAAAAAGCAGGCCGTCCCCCCTCAGACAATCCCAAAGACAAAACGCTAAGGGTTCGTGTGGACGATCATACATTAGAAAAAATTGATCAGTGCACACAGGCGCTCCACACCACCCGTTCCGATATTGTCCGACAGGGGATCGACAAGGTTTATGACGACCTCAAAAAATGAAAGGAAGCGGCTCCACAACCCGTCAAAGCTGTAGCCGCTTCCAGTACCGCCAATGCCAAAGGCATTTTCAGCATAACTATCATATCATATGATGGAGAAGATCGAGGAAAAACTCGGTGCAGACCGTGCCCTCCTTCGTCCCATGGAGGAGGCGCTCAACGCCATGGGCGGCATGGAATACGACTGGATGACCCGCCAGGCCTTTCGGGACTGCATGTATCTCCTGCGCTATATGGATGCCTTTTCCCTCCCGGATTGGGAGGTGGAAGCCCGCGCATGAGCCATCATCGATTGCCTTCATGCGAAATCAAAACGGGGGACTGCAACCAAATTGGCTGCAGCCCCTCATTTTTTCTGCAAAAGATTATTTTGCCTCCGTGCGGTAATTCGCCACGCGCTGCTCCAGCGTTCTTTCCATCGCCAGCGTCAGGGAATTCGGATGATCCATCGGCAGATCACAGTCCATGTGGAAGATCATCATGCCGCCGATGCCAAGGCTGACGGCATAGGCCGTTTTATCCGCCACCATGGAGGGGCTGTTATAATAATCGTCAATCACAACCGGGTTACCGTTTTCATCTGTATAATTGCCGGGGAAGGCATTCTTCCAATAGGCGTCCGGCTCATTGGCTACCTGGCTCCAGGAGGGCCAGTAAGCACCGCGGTCTACCGGACGGCCATAATACGGCAGGCCGAGGTTAAACTGCTCGCGGGGATATTGCAGGCCATTGAAATAGCGCATCGGATTGTATGCGCCCGTCATGAAGGTGGAATGGCAGCCGTCTTCATCAAACAGGTCATAGGCCATCACATGCACCTCATCAATAGCGCGCATGGCGCTGCGGCTGAAGCCGACGCCCCAGCTGGCAAGGGCGACGCCGATGGTCACACTGTCGCCAAATTCATGCTCAAAGGCCTTGTCGAGCTTTTTGATGAATTGGCTGTAAACCTTCCATTGTGCATTCTGATCCGGGTATTCCCAGTCAAAATCCACACCGTCCAAGCCATATTCCTTCACAAAAGCTACGATATTTTCCACTAGCGTATCCATATGATCCGTGAGGGATTGTGCCGTCACCTCGTTATTGCCCGGGCAAAGGATCGTGGCTGTGATGCGCACGTCCGTTTTGAGATCGCGCACATCAAAAATCTCATGCAGCGCCGCAATCTCACGGCGGAAATCATCCGCGCCGTCACGGATATGGATGCCGCCTTCCGTCGTCCAGTCCACACCGTTGAAGAGAATGACCTCGTTAATCACCTCAAAATAGCGGGAGTAGGTTTTCATCGCCTGATAGGCTTCCCTGTATTGCGCGCTGTTTTCGCCGTAAGCCGCCTTCATCTCGCGCACCTTGTCCGTAATCTTCCAGGACTTATTGAAATCAATGCGTTTGTAGGCCGCGATGCGCAGAGGCTCATCAAGCTCTTTCGGCGCGATGTTATAAATCTCCATCTCCTGCAAGCGGAAAGTACCCGCCTGCTCGCGCACGACAAGGCGCACCCGCTGCGTGGTGACCGGGTCAAAGGTGCAGAAACGGTAGGTTTCAATGCGGTCGCTCTTGAAGAAATCGACCCATTCGCCGTTTTCATACGTTTGCAGGGCAAATGATTTCACGCTGGTGGTCAATTCGCGCAGCACCACCGTATTGAAGGTGACCGCCTCCGGGAACCGCAGCTCCACATAGGCGTTTTCCTTCTGACCGGAGGACCAGTAGGTTTCAATCTTGCCGTCCGTCAGGTATTTCGCATCCGCAATAGCGGAACCGCTCTGCTCCGCAATGACCGCCTGCGGCACAAGATTCGGCTCCTCGATCACATTTTTCATCGGGTTGACGCTCACGCCAAACAGCCCAAGCAGGAACTGCACCGAGGCGATGATGAGCGCGACCACGCGCCGGATCATCAGATAAAGCTTCATTTTTTACAAACATCCTCCTCTTTTACAGGCAAGCGGCTGATGCTCAAGCCGTTTGCCCTCCCTTATAAAAGCAAGGGCGGTTAATCACCCTTCTGCCCCATCACGATCTCCAAAAGCTGCTCCGGGGTATCCACAAGAAAATCGGCTCCAGCCTCCTCCAGCACACTTCTGCTGCGAAAGCCCCAGGTAACGCCGATGCAGGGCAGGCCGGCATTGTGGGCTGTTTGCACATCCACATCCGAATCCCCGGCGTAGATCGCGCCTTCCGCCCCGCTGCCGAGCAGGCGCAGCGCTTCCAGCACACTGTCCGGCGCGGGTTTGCGGCGCACGCCCGTGCGCTCCCCAATGGAAACCCCCACCAGCCCCCCGAAATGCGTATCAGAAAGCTGTTTGACCGCGCCATCGTATTTATTGGAGACGACGGCGCATGAAACGCCGCCCTCTCGCAGGGCCTCCAGCAACGGTAAAATGCCGTTGTAAGGCTTTGTTTTGCAGCACATCAGCTTGCTATACTGCTCCTTAAAGAGGGCAAAGCAGCGTTCCACCGCCGCTTCCTCCGTTCCCTTGGGGACGGCCCGCTCGATAAGCAGGCGCACGCCGTTGCCAACAAAACTGCGCACCTCCTCCCGATCGCGTGGCGGATACCCGCACGCACGCAGGGCGGCGTTTGTTGCATCGGCCAGGTCATCCAGTGTATCGAGCAGCGTTCCATCCAAATCAAAAACCACAGTATGGTAATGCATGCAGAACCGTCATCCTTTATATCATCTGTTTAAAATTCGCCTTCCAGAAGCGTTCCATCCGTAATGTCAAAACGCAGGTGCTTCTCTGCGCCATCCTCCAGGAAGCGGACTTCTACAACATCCTTTTTCACGTATTCCGCGCTCAGCACCTTGGTGTCGCTTGCCTTGAGCGTATCCTGGAACACGGCCATCTGCTCCGCGTCATAGCGGTCTACATTATCGGAGATGAAGAGCAGGTTGCCGAAGATCTTATTGACCTTTGCAATAATTTTCCGCTGGGTCATATTGAGCTGCATATTGTATTCGCGCAGCAGGAATACGTCAGGATCGTTGCAGAAGGCACGCCCATCGAGCTGACGGCGGAAAATGGTGTTGTTAACGGCGTTTTTCGTTGTTGCATCCTCACGGTGGGTCAGGTAGCCGTGCAGGGTAGGCTTCCAATTGAGGCACACATCCGCGCCGATGCGGCAAAAATCCACCTTGCCATAGCAGGGCGCGAGCGGCACGCCGCAGCCGAGAATGAGCTTGTCGCCCACACAGTCGCGGATAAAATCCATCGCCTCGCACATCAGCTGGCCGCGGGATTTGTTATACTGCGGCAGAATGCACGCGGCATAGAGGAAATCGAGCTTCACCATGTCGTAACCCCACTCGTTGAGGATCACATCAAAGCAATTGCGGATATACTGCGCCGCCTCCGGATGATTAAAATCAATGGCATAGAAACCGCCCCAGTTGAGGCCCGCAACGACAGGCTTGCCCTTTTCATTTTTGATGAGCCACTCCGGGTGCTTCTCCGCGAGTGATATTCGCAGCCAAAGGGCGCAAGCCACAGGCCAGCGAGCATGCCCTTCCCGTGAATCTGATCGGCGATTTCTTTCATGCCATTGGGGAATTTCTCCGGATCAGTGCTCAGCCAGTCGCCCACAGCCGTTTGGTAGCCGTCGTCGATTTGGAAGATATCGATCTGCTCTGGCACCTTCGCCAGCGCTTCCAGATCATCCGTCACGATTTTTTCATTGATATTCGGATAATAATTATACCAGGTGGTGTAGCCGCACTTATGCTGCACGCGGGGCTTCGGGATTTCCATGAGCTGGAAGTAGCGGTCGAACACTTGGTCAAACCCGCCGCGCAGGTGGACGATATCCACCGCGTCATACGGCTGCTCCATCACAACGCCCTCCAGATCCTTCTCCACGATGAGGAGGTTGCGGTTACAGTCGAAATTGAATACCGTATAGCCGCTGCGCTCCGTGATGGAGCCGAACAGATCAACCGTTTCCCCATTGCGCACATAGGAGTAGGAGTAGCCGTGGAACACGCCACTCGTCTTCGGATATACATGGAAGGTGTAGTCGCCGGATTTATCCAGGCTCATTTCTTTGATCCAGGGCTTGCTCAAAGGGCTTAAATGAGTCATGCGATCCGTGACGAAATATTCCTTGCTGTCCGTCCAGGACTGATAGCCGTTGACGAACACGCGGCTGTCCGGCTGATACGGGTAGCGGAACACCATCTCAAACTGCGTAAAGGATACGGGCTCCTTTGGAAGAATCCGGACGCGCACACGCCCTTTGTCATATTGCGTCATGAGGGAAAAATGCTCCGTTTCAAACGGCTGCTGCTCCTGTGCTTTTCCACATGTACGGTGCAATTGGCCGTCGGCGATATAGGTGAGCTGAAACCTGCATTCCTTCATTGTGTAATCTCCTGTCTGGTTTATTCTACGATAGGCCCACATCCGTAGACATCGCCTATTTTAGTATCTCTATTATACCTTTTTTTCCCGCCATGTAAAGCGTAATTCCACTGCAAAATATTGAATCTTTTCTGATATTCGATTGAAAAACCGAAAGAATTCTTTTATAATAAAAACGAAGGGCAGGGTTCCCCTTTCCTTCCAGCTGATAAGGAGGAATTGCAAATGGACAATATGGAAAGCAGAGCATTCGTCATCAAATCCGAGTCCAACCCGCGCATCCAGATTGAAGCGGTTCCAGGTCATTTTGTCACCAGCCATTCCCACATCAATTATTACCTGAATATCACCAAGGTCAAGCATGAGCATGCCATGGCCCGTGACGCCGCGGCCCAGCTTGCCGCCCCCTACCTCCAGTTTGAAATCATTGATACGATCGTCTGCATGGAAGGCAGCGAAATCCTCGGCGCATTTTTGGCCCGTGAGCTGACTAAATCGGGCATGCGCTCCATCAATCAGGGAAGCAGCCTGTTTGTGATTTCGCCGGAATACGATGCAAACGGGCAGATGTTTTTCCGGGAGAACCTTCAGCCCATGGTTGCGGATAAAAGCGTTTTGCTGCTGATTTCCACGGTATCGACCGGCAAAACCATCCGCCGCGCGCTGGATTGCATCCGCTATTTCGGCGGGCGCACCTGCGGCATCGCGGCCGTGTTCAGCGCAATCCCCACGGTGGAGGAGATTGAAATTCAATCGCTCTTCTCCGCAAGGGACCTGCCGGATTATGCCTCCTTTTCGGCGGGCGACTGCCCGGACTGCAAAGCGCACCGGCCGATTGACGCTATGGTCAACAGCTTTGGGTATTCCAAACTATAGCATTGTGAAATAGCTGTGATCCTTGTAAAAACGCTGGATCGCTTTTATGATCTACTTTTCGTGAAACTGGCTTGCAACGCAAAATCCCCTCACTCGTTTGTGAGGGGATTTTTTGGATGCCCTTTCTCTCCGGCCACGCTGCCCGGTCACAGCAGCCCCGCCTCCCGCGCCTTTTGCAGCAAAACCGGCGTGATCTCCGGGTAGGTAAGGTCCGGCGGCAATTGATGAAAAAAAGCGACTTCCGCCATCTCGCTCTCTGGCAATGCGCCGATCTCATCAATTTCGGCGATGAATACCACCCCGTTTCCCCACAAGGTTCCATCGCCTGCCCGGTAATCGAAGGCCGGAGAAAGCAGGTATTTCACAGCGCCTGATTCTTCATATAATTCCCGCCCGGCTGCTTCTATGGGGGATTCCCCGCCCTCAATGTGGCCGCCCTGCGTTTCCCATGTGGAACGGTTTTTATGGCGGCTTAGCATAAGCTTTCCATGATAGACGGATAGGATCACAACAAACTGATAGGTTCCAAGCGTATGCAGGGGATATGTTTCACAACGCATCGTCCGCGCCGCCCTTTCTGTTCTCGATTGTTAAGAAAAAATCAGTTTAAAATTATTACACTTCGCCATCGAAAAATATTCCCCATCCGCCACGATAATGTGATCGTAAAGCACAATGTCCATGGATCGCAGCAGCCGCGCCAGCACGCGCGTTGTTTCCACATCCGTCGTAGACGGCACCGCCACGCCGTTGGGATGGTTATGCCCCAGCACCACGCAGGATGCATTATGGCGCAGTGCCGCTTCTACGATCCGTCGGTTGCTGATATCCACCATTGACTGCGTCCCTTCAGAAATGGACGCGCAGTGCAGCACCCGTCCCTGATTATCCATGCAGAGGAGTAAAACCCGCTCCACCGTCACGCCGTTGAATTTGGAGACAAACAGTTCCCCGCATGCTTCAGAGGATATTGCATGCATGCCTCGCAGTGCACGATCCTCCAGATAACGGCGGTTGACGGCCGGAACGAGCTTAATTAATACGGCAGTATTCATCCCGACCCCTTCCACCTTCATCAAATCCTCCACAGAGGCGTCAAACACAGCGGAAAGGGAGCCAAAGGTATCGATCAGGCGATGCGCCGTTTCGTTGGTATCCTGCCGTGGAATGGAATAAAACAGCAAAAGCTCCAGCACATTGTGCGGCTCAAACTGCTCCATCCCCTCTTGCAGGAAACGCCGCTTGAGCCGATCTCGGTGGCCATCATGCATCCCTTTATCCATTTCCGGACACGTCCTTTCCGGCTGGTGGGGCAAGTGGGCTAGATGGGATGATCCGCATTCCGGCAATCCACGCTTTATCGCTCATTGAGCAATCCCCCCGGATTTTCATTTTTGGAAAATGCGCGTAAAACGCTTTGTTTGAATGAAGCCATTATAGCGTATTTCCAGCCTTTTGAAAAGCTATGGAATATGATATAATAGCTTCAAACTTCGTTTGAAGCATTGGAAAAATGCCTGTCGGCGCAAAACGCCTCCTGCCGCTGAGCGGCAACGCTATTTTGAAAAGCATTGTAAAGATAACTCAGATATATTATATTCATCAATTGCCGGTTTGAACCGGCATTAGGGAATAGGGGACGGAATATGCCTGTATTAAAGCAAGCAAAACGCATCGTCGTCAAGGTGGGCACCTCCACGCTGACCTATGAGACGGGAAAAACAAATATCCGCCGGATGGCAAAGCTCGTAAGTGTGCTGTCTGATCTGCTTAACTCCGGGATGGAGGTTGTGCTGGTGACAAGTGGCGCAATCGGTGTTGGCGTTGGGAAGCTCGGCCTGCGCGAGCGGCCGGAGGATACGCCGGGCCGCCAGGCGGCGGCAACCGTGGGGCAATGCGAGCTGATGTTTATGTATGATAAGCTTTTCGGCGAGTATGGGCACACTGTGGGCCAACTGCTCATCACACGGGGGGATATTGAAAATGAATGCCGGAAGACCAATCTGGTGAATACCTTTGAAAAGCTCTTCGCCTACGGTGCGATCCCAATCGTTAATGAAAACGACAGCGTAGCCGTGGAGGAGATTGTATTCGGTGACAACGACAGCCTTTCGGCGATCGTTGCGCGGCTTGTGCAGGCGGACGCTCTGATGATTCTCAGCGATATCGACGGCCTGTACGACAGCGATCCGCACAAGGATGCGGATGCCCGTCTGATTCCGGTGGTGGATGAGATTGATGACAGGATCCGGGCATTGGCCGGCGGCAGCGGAACGCAGCGCGGCACCGGAGGCATGGTGACAAAACTGCATGCCGCAGAGCTTGCCACAGAGGCAGGGATTGATACGATTGTGATGAACGGCGACGCGCCGCAGGATTTATATAAGATATTGGAGGGCCGCCAGATCGGCACCTTTTTTAAAGCGAGGAGGAATCGGGAATGACCGCATTGGAACAATTGGGGCAGCGGGCAAAGCAGGCGGAGCGTTTTTTGCGCACGGCTTCCACTGCCAGCAAAGATCATGGCCTTGCCCAAATCGCGGATGCTTTGCTGGAACACACTGCTGCGATTTTGGAGGCAAATGCGAAGGATCTTGCCAACGGGGAGCAGGCGGGCATGAGCCCGGCTTTGCTTGACCGTCTCCGCCTGGATGAGGCCCGTATTGCGGGGATGGCGCAGGGGGTGCGGGAGATTGTTGCCCTGCCGGACCCGGTGGGCAAGGTGCTCTCCGGCGGGAACAGGCCGAACGGCTTGCAGATTGTAAAGGTGGCGGTGCCCCTCGGCGTTGTGGCAGTGATTTTTGAGGCGCGCCCCAATGTAACAGCCGACGCCGCGGCGCTGTGCTTGAAATCCGGCAATGCGGTGATCCTGCGCGGCGGCAAGGAGGCGATCCATTCCAACCAGGCGATTGCTGCTGTGATGCGCGCCGCGCTGGAGCAGGCGGGTCTTCCGCAAGATTGCATCCAGCTCGTGGCGGATACGTCGCGCGATTCCGCCAATGAGCTGATGCGGCTCAATGCGTATGTGGATGTATTGATCCCCAGGGGCGGCGGCGGGCTGATCCGCGCTGTGGTGGAGCATGCGACGGTGCCGGTGATTGAAACGGGCGTGGGCAACTGCCACATCTATGTCGATCAGGCGGCAGATCTTGAAATGGCGGCGGAGATCGTTTTCAATGCGAAAACCTCTCGTCCCTCGGTGTGCAACGCATGCGAGAGCCTTTTGGTGCACCGCGGGATTGCACAGCAGGCGCTGCCGCTGATCAAGCGCAGGCTCGATGAGAAGCAGGTGATTCTGCGCGGAGATGAAGCGGCCCGTGCGATCCTGCCCGGCATTGAAGCCGCACAGGAGGCGGACTGGAGCGCGGAATATTTGGATTATATTCTGGCGGTAAAGGTTGTTGGCAGCATTGAAGAAGCGATTGCACACATCGGCCGCTATGGAACCGGGCACAGTGAATGCATTGTGACACAAAATTACAGCGCTGCGGAGCAATTCCTCAACGAGGTGGATGCGGCTGCGGTTTATGTGAATGCATCCACCCGGTATACGGATGGCGGAGAGTTCGGCTTTGGAGCGGAGATCGGCATCTCTACCCAAAAGCTGCATGCGCGCGGCCCGCTTGGGCTCAGCGAGCTGACCAGTGTGAAATATAAGATTTACGGTGCAGGGCAGGTTCGCTAGCCGGAACTGCGCTGCGATCAAAACAGGAGGATTTGCCCATATGGATACAAAAGCAAGGCCGTCCCGTAAAAAGAGAAGGTCCTGGGCGTTCCCGCTCGGGTTGCTCGTTATCGTGCTGGTGGTTGCCGGCGTGGTGGCAATCGTCGGCGCAGGTGTAAGCGGTGTCAAAGGCGTCGTGGAACGGCGCGAGAATGCGATGAAAGAGGAGTATCAGAAGTTCATTGCCCCCGTCATTATGAATGACCCTTCGCCCTTCGACGATCTGAGCCAGGCGGATATCGGCCAGCTGATGGAGGCTGCCGTATGGTCCCTGCTGCGCAGCGATCCCGACCCGGATCGATATCCGTATGAAGAGGGCGGCTATATGGTCATCCCGCAGGCGGATGTGGAAAAACAGTTTGAATACCTGTTTGGCACTGAGGTGAAGCCGCAGCATGCGACAATTACCGGCTATGGCTATGAATTCCCCTATGACGCGGCAACGAAAACCTATCATATCCCGGTTGCAGGTGTTGACCAGCTCTATACGGCGCAGATTTATGAGATTGAGAAGAAGGGCGCAACGACCTACCTGACTGTCGGCTATATCGCCGGTGGGCAGTGGGTACAGGATGCAAATGGAGATATTGTGGCCCCTGAGCCGGATAAATATATGAAGATCACACTGCGTGAAAAAGGCGAATCCTATTATATCAGCGCAATTCAGGCAACCGATCCGCCGGAAACGGCAGCCACCAAGGCGCAACCGTCTGAAACGGAGGGAGAAACGGTCAGCGAGGCTCCTACCAGCGCTGAAGCGGATTCTTCCACAGCGGCGGCTACAACTGCCGTGTAAAATGGTTATAGCGGATGTCTATGTATAACAGCGGTCCTCTTCCAACCGTAGGAAGAGGGCCGATTATCGTACTGCGAGCTGGGCTGTGCGCCGCCCAGCCAGCTGCGGGGAGTTGATCGTATGCTTAAGTTTTTCTTTATCCTTCTATATGTGCTAACGATCCTAAGCGTCATTTTTTTTGAAAGGAAACAGCCGAACGAGGCATTGATGTGGGTGCTGATCGTCAGCTGTGTGCCGTATGTAGGGCTCCTATTTTACTTGGCGTTCGGGAGCACGTCCGCCATCAAGACAACCCGCTATTTTCGCAGCAAGAGGCTGCAGGCGAACCTGCCGCCCTTGGAGAGCTGCGCTGAGCGGCATATTGATACCATGGGCGGAATTGATGCCGATGTGGCGCGCTTTAATTACCATTATAACGACGCGCCGCTGTGCGTCTATGATCAGGCTGCTTTTTATACAAGTGGGAAAAGCCATTATGAACAGCTGTTTGCCGATATCAGAAGTGCACGAGAAAGCGTTTATCTGGAATTTTATACAATCCAAAACGACGGGGTTGGGCAGGCACTGCTCTCCCTTCTAACGCAAAAGCAGGAGCAGGGTGTGGAGGTTCGCGGCAGGCTCCTCCGAATCGGCTGAATTGACCGTGCCGTCCTCTTCGCCGTAGGCATCCAGCAGCGTCTGGAGTCTTTCATAGCCCCGGACGGTCACCGGGTCCGTCAGCACCTCCCGCCAGTGCTCCCGGTCCTGGATGCCGCTTTCCTGGATCATCTCCCGGTATGCCTGGAAGATGGCCGCCGACGGGTCCTCCGGGTTGTCCCGGTCTCGGACACCCATGCAGAGATAGCTGTCCCCCAGTGTCTGGACCAGGTAGTCGTAGTCCTCCAGCCGCTGTTCCTGGGTCAAGCCAAGCAAGTGGTCCATGGAGGGGACCTCAGATTCCGGCCCTCCCAGGGCACCGCATCCCGCCAGCAGACAGGGCAGCACCGCTGCTGCCAGCAGCTTCTTCCAAGCGTGTTTCATCGTGTGTCTCCTTTCAAATCGGCTGTCCC
>OHPQ01000617.1_pt1 | contig 13701 bp, 15 predicted proteins | sample 1577821 | NCBI WGS metagenome assembly OHPQ01 (sample SAMEA3879509, study PRJEB24766) | human gut metagenome | biome: human-associated habitat; feature: feces | place: USA | collected 1985/1987 | reverse complement strand
CTGCGTTGTTTCATCCAACGGCCAGACCGCGCAGCTTATCTGGAACCCGGACTTTACACCGCGCCGCACAAAGCAGTTCTCAAACTGCCAGAAGTACGTGGATGAGGCCGTATTGAAATACAGCAGCCCCTTCGTACCTATGGAAACAGGCGTGCTGGACAAATCCGGCATCCTCGGCACAGACGTCGGCTCCGGCGAGGTGCAGTACATCACGCCCTATGCGGCGAAGCTGTACCGCCATCCGGAATACAGCTTCAGCACGCGGTATCATCAGCTCGCGCAGGCTGAGTGGTTCGAAGCTATGAAAAAGCAGCACCGCGACGAGATACTCGCGGCGGCAGCAACGTATTTTGACTAAACAGGAGGAGCGTATGGCAAAGCCTGACACCATCATTCGCGGCCTGTGGGAGTTCCTTCAGACCTGCCCGTACATCGAGGCCGGCAGCCCTGTCACTGTGGACTGCATGCCCATGGACAACAACGCATTTACACTCGCCAAGCGCAGCGGCAATCCTATCGTGAAGATGTACACAGACGGCAGTTCCATCCGCCAGTATCCTTTTGCGGTCTGGTACCGCGGCAGCCGGGGCACCATCCAGGAAGGCATCGTCGCGAGCGGAAAATGTGAGCTCATCTCCCGCTGGCTGGAGCGGCAGAGCCGGGACGGCATGCTGCCGGATCTGCCCGAAGGCATGGCAGCGCAGCTCATCCAGGCAAGCGACACCGGGAAACTTTACACCCTTGAGCCGGACGTGTATATCTACGAGGTACCCTGCCGGCTCCAATATATACAGGAGGCATGACAAATGGCAGTTACAGCTGATGTAAAAGGCACCGCGATCCTGCGCAACAAGGTCGCGGATTATCTCAACACTGAACCGGGCGGGGAATCTCCCGCATACCACCTTATGAATGTGTTCGAGACCATCGACGAAAATCCGAACGCGCAGGTGGTTGAAAAACACTATACATCGGACAAAGCAGCCACGAAGCTGACGTCCGGCTATGCGCCGCAGTTCCCCATCACAGGCGACCAGTATCTCGATAACGATGTCAGCGAGTTTATCCGTGATATTGCGGAGGAACAGCAGATCGGCGTAGAGACGGATTTCATCCGTGTCCGCCTGTACCAGCCCATCGCCAGCAAGGAGAACACCTTCTATGCGCGCAAGTTCCGCGTGTCCGTGGAAGTTTCCAGCATCACCGGTGCCGGCGGCGAGATCATCTCCCAAGAGGGGAACCTGAACCAGATCGGTGACGTCGTGATCGGCGAGTTTAACACACAGACAAAGACGTTCACAGAGGCGGCCGCCGCGCCAGCCAGCGCTGAACCGTCCGGGACCTGACAGGAGGATGCAAAATGGCGACAATCAAAGTATTGGACACGGAACTGGAACTGGACCTGCTGGATGCGGATGAACTGGAAAAGGTGGACGCCGCGCTCCAAGCCGTAGAAGGAGACGCGCAGCAGGACCCGGCACTTTCCCAGGCAGATAATATGCGCAAACAGGTGGGGGCGGTGCGCAAAGCGTTTGATACGATTTTCGGCGAAGGAACGGGCCTGCGCGTGATGGGCGAAAAAAACCTGACGGCATTCGCTCAGCTCACGGATGCGGTGCAGACGCAGCGTGCCGAGTTTGAACGCTCCATTTCCTCCATCAAGGCAAAGTACAGCCCGAACCGGGCGCAGCGTAGGGCGGCAGCGAAGAAATGAACCTCCTTGTAGACCCGGCGCCCACCGTGTACACGCTTGGAGATAAAGAATACCCCCTCAATACGTCGTTCCGGTTCGGCATCCTGTTTGAGCAGATGATGCTGGACGACGCCCTCTCCAACCGGGAAAAGGGACTGGCGGCCCTGGAGCTTTTCTTTCCCGGCATACTCCCGACCGGGGAAAATGAGGCGGGCTCCGCCATCCTCTGGTTTTACAACTGCGGCAAACCCTGGAAGCGCGGCTCGACCGCGCGCATGCGCCGCGCCGGAAAGGTGTTCGACTATGACCAGGACGACGGATATATCTTCGCCGCATTCCTGGAGCAGTACGGCGTGGATCTGGAGCAGGTGCAGGACCTGCACTGGTGGAAATTCAAGGCCATGTTCGACGCACTGCGGCCGGACTGCCTGTTTTCAAAAATCGTCGAGTGGCGCAGCACGGACCTTACGCAGGTGAAAGACCCGAAGGAAAAGAAATTCATCCAGGAAATGAAACAGGTCTACCGTCTGCGGAAATCCGTGGATGAACAGGAAAAACTGGACCTCATCGCTGACGCCCTCATGGGCGGCGGCGATCTCAGCAAACTCTGAGGAGGGCGGTAATGGAAGAAAAAGAGATCCGCTGCCCGAATTGTCAAACGAACAGCCGCCCGGGGCAGCTTCTGCTCCGGGCTCAATTCGTCAAAGGCGAAATCAAATGTCCCCGCTGCGGGGCATTGCTGCGATTGGAATATCCCAAGGACAGAGCCGATGGCCGCATCCAGGTTATAGGGTAGCGAGCAAGCGCCTGCTTTGCATCACGCAAGGCAGGTGTTTTTTGTATGGCGTATGACGGCCACCTGAAATTTGATACAAGTGTAGACGGCAAGGGGTTCCAGCAGGGGATCTCCACGCTGGCCAAAGGCGCCGCCGCGGCACTCACGGCAGTATCCGCCGCTTTGGGAGCTATGGCGGGCTATGCCGTCAAGGTCGGGTCCGAGGTAGCGGCGATCTCCGGCGCTACAGGTGACGAACTGGATGCCCTGACCGCAAAGGCCAAGGAGATGGGCGCGAGCACCAAATTCAGCGCCACCGAATCAGCTGAAGCACTCAAATACATGGCCATGGCCGGCTGGGATACGCAGTCCATGCTGGACGGCCTGCCCGGCATCATGAATCTTGCGGCGGCCAGCGGTGAAGAACTCGGCGCCGTGTCCGATATTGTGACGGATGCGCTCACGGCTTTCGGTTTGTCTGCGTCCGATGCCGGACACTTTGCCGATGTTCTCGCAAAGGCATCCAGCTCCTCGAACACCAACGTTTCCATGATGGGCGCTACATTCAAGTATGCGGCGCCGCTTGCCGGAGCGCTGGGCTACAGCATTGAGGACTGCGCCCAGGCCATCGGCCTGATGGCGAATGCGGGCATCAAAGGCGAGCAGGCCGGCACTTCTTTCCGCGCCATGCTTACACGCCTTGCAAGCCCAACGGATGACGTTGCTGCGGCGATGTCTCAACTGGGTATCTCTCTCACGGATGCGCAGGGCAATATGCTGCCGCTGTCCGACGTGCTGGGCCAGCTGCGGGAAGGGTTTGCGGGTCTCGATGAGCAGCAGAAGGCCGCTATGGCCAGTACCATCGCGGGGCAGGAGGCTATGTCCGGCCTGCTGGCCATCGTCAACGCTGCACCTGAAGACTACGAGGCCCTTGCCGCCTCCATCGCGGATGCGGATGGCGCTGCACAGAGCATGGCCGACACCATGCAGGACAATCTGCAGGGACAGATCACCATCCTCAAATCCGCCGTTGAGGGACTTGGCATTGAGTTCTACGAGAGCATCCAGGAGCCGCTCAAGGATGTCGTAAAGACTGGCATTGGATACATCGAGGAACTGTCCTCCGCATTTAAAGAAGGCGGTTTGGACGGTCTCGTCGAGAGCCTGGGCAGCGTATTTGCGGACGCCGCTGCACGGATCGTAAAGAGCGCGCCCAAGCTCGTGAGCGCCGCCGTCAGCGCCATCAGATCCTTTGTATCCGGGCTGCGCGGCAACACCGGGCAGATCCTCGATGCAGCCATCGAGATGGGAGCCTCCCTGCTGCAGGGCGTCGCGGAGATCGTGCCGGAGCTGGGCGCTTTTGCGCTGGACCTCATCGGCCAGTTTGCTCAGCGCCTTATCGACGGCCTGCCGCAGATGACGCAGGCGGGCGTGGACATGCTCAACTCCATGGCAGAGGGCCTGGCCACCGGCCTGCCGGAATTCCTCGCGAACGCGCTGCCCATGATCGGCCAGCTTGCCGCGGGTATCCGCGAGAGCGCGGGCCAGCTCGTTGACGCCGGGATAAACCTCATCATGAACCTGGCCGACGGCCTCATCGCCGCCATACCCGACCTTCTGGCTAATATCCCGCAGATCATCATAGACCTGTGCGGGGTCATCAACGACAACGCGCCCAAGCTCCTGATGGCGGGCGTTCAGCTCATCGGCAAGCTCGTGATGGGATTGATCCGGGCCATCCCGCAGATTCTCGCGGCCATGCCGAAGATCGTCGAGGCCATCTGGTCCGTGATCTCGGCTTTCAACTGGCTTGATCTCGGCACGAACATCATGACGTTCTTCCGCGACGGGCTCAAGTCCATGGTCTCAAAAATCGGCGAGGCCGGACGGAGCGTCTTCGAGACCGTCAAAAATGCCATCGTAAATTTGCCGAACACGCTGAAAAATCTGGGCAGCAATGCGGTCTCCGGCATGGCGAACGCCATCCGCGGCCTGCTCTCCACAGTCGGCAGCGCGGCAAAGGCGGTATTTACGAACATCGTGAACGCGGTGCTCAACCTGCCGTCTCGGCTGCTGGAGCTGGCGAAGAGCGCGGTCACGAACGTGGCCAACGCCTTCAAAAATGTCGAGTGGGGCTCTATCGGCTCCAACATTATCACAGGTATCATCTCCGGCATCGGTTCTGCCGTCGCCGGCCTCGTTTCCAGTGCGACCGACGCGGCGATGTCCGCATTCAATGCCGCCAAAAGAGCGCTGGGCATCCGCTCGCCGTCCAGGCTGTTTGCCGATGAGATCGGCAAGTTCATCCCGCCCGGTATCACGGTCGGCATCGAGGCCGCCATGCCGAAGGCGAAGCGTGACGTAGCGGATGACATGGAACAGTTTGCATCCACTGCACAGGACGCCGTGCTGTCCTCCCAGAACAAGACGGCCGCGCGTGCGGCTGCGTCCGGCAAGCTCCGCACCGCGGCACTGCAGGCGCCGGGCGGCTCCAACGTCACGGTACAGGGTGAAACGCACGTCCATGTGGAAGTCGAGGGCCGCGAGATCGCGCGCGCAGCCGCTCCCTTCATGGGTGAGCAGATGGAATTCGAGGAGGATTAAAAGGGTGTTTTTAAATCATTTAAACGCCGTTGAATACGGCGTGCGGCTCCTGAAGGGCTGGTCCGTCAAGCGCGGCAGTACCGGTGCATCGGCTGTGAAGTCCCGCATGAGCGCTGCTTTCAACGTGATGGGATCGGAGGTGAGCCTGAAGACCATCACCTTGCCCGTAACCATCAAAGGGCGGGATCAGCACGAAGCTGCCGCGCGCCTCTCTGCATGGGAGGCCGCGCTGGCGGGCGGAAAGGTCGAGCTGCAGCTCCCGGATGGGTTTCTCTATGACGCATACCTCAAGAGCTGCGGCGAGCCGTCTTATGACCTGCCCTGGCTCATCTCGAACACATACGTGTTGGAGGGCGTGCAGCGCGGCCCGCTGCTTTCTCTCAAAGCGCAGCCGGATGTGCCGTTTACAGTTAAGGGAACGGCCCCGCGTATCGGGTGCCGGATCGCGGCGACTGTACCCGATGGGGCAGATTCCTTCAGTATGGCCGGCGTTACATTCACCGGCGTGGCGGCGGGCGACATGCTGTGCATCGACGGCCTGACCATCCGTGTACTTGTCAACGGCGCGCCGGGGCTGCAGAAGTGCGACATCATCGAATGGCCGTATCTGAAGCCGGGCCTTAACACGGTCCCCGGCGACAGCGCCATGACCGTGGACTATTACCCCATCTATTACTAGGAGGGCTTATCATGCTGAAGATCCTGCAGGCGGACGGCGGACAGATCCCGCTTGATTTTGACAAATACTTTATCCAGGAAGAAACGAACGGCGAGGACCAAATCGGGTTCACGCTGCCGCTTGACCATGCGGACTACAAGCTGCTGGCGGAAGAAGTTCAGCTGCTCGACGCCGAAGACGGGCAGGTCTACCGCATTACGGCCATCGACGAAGGCGCTGCCACTGCGAACATTAAGGGAAAGCTGGAGCTTTCGCCTCTGCGCGCAGATATGCGTATTCCTTACACCAACGGGAGCGATACGCTTGCCGGCACAGTGGAGGGCGTGCTGCCTGCGGGCTGGACCGTGGTGGACCACTCCCTCAGCACCATCCGGCGCACCATCGACCTGGACAGTGCGACGCCGGAGGACATCATTCTCGGGGCTGCGTCTGCTTTTGGAGGGCTGGCCATCCGTTACAAGATTGCAGACAAGGCAGTGCATTTCTATGCTCCGGGAGATTTTAAAGCCGGCGGCGTCTACCTCACGGAGGAGCTCAACCTCACCAGCACAAACTTCAAAGGTTCATCCTCCGGTCTTTGCACGCGCCTGTACGCCCGAGGCAAGGACGGGCTGACTTTTGCCGGCATCAACGGCGGCAAGGACTATGTGGAGAACTTTTCATACACGGACAAGATCATCTGCGCATACTGGGAGGACGAACGGTACACTGTGGCAGAGAACCTGCTGGAGGCTGCGCAGAAAAAGGTGGACGCATCTGCGGTGCCTGTGCGCAGCTACAGCTGCGGCGTCGTGGATCTTGCAAAGGCATGGCGCTATGAGGAGGGGGCCGGCTCCAACATTTACGCACATCTCAACATCCAGTTGCTTACGGTCGCCACGCTCCTTGATACACGCCGCGGCACACGCATCGACCATCAGGTCGTGCAGTACAAGCGGTATCCTCATTATCCGGACCTCAATGTCGTGACGCTGTCCACGAAAGCGCCCACGATCACGACGACCGTCAAGCAGCTCCAGGACGCCATCGAGAACCCGTCCAGCTCGTTCCGCAAACAGATGCAGAGCCTGATCAATCAGATGGCTGCAGGCATCTCCGGGCATGACGGCGGGACCATGGAGATCACCTTCAACAGCGATGGCAAGCCAAACGGCATCCGGTGGGGCGACGGCGATGATCTTGCCACGTCCCAAAAGGTCCTGTGGCTCAACCTGGAGGGCATCGCCTACGGCCAGAACGGCGTGAACGGCGATTACAGTACCGTGTGGAGCTTTGCGCAAAACGGGTTTGTCGCTGACTGGATCGTCGTGGGCACGCTTACGGCAAATCTCATCAAAACCGGCCTGCTGCAGAGCAAAAACGGGAAATCGTGGATCAACCTGGACACTGGAGCCGCGCAGCTTGCAGGCACATTTCTTTCCGGCACAGATGCTTTTCTTGCAGAGCTTTCGGGAGGTATGCTCCGCTTCTCTCAAAATGGGACTTATGTGGGCGGCCTGTATTCGAATACTTGGGGCGACCAGAAAACGCTGAGTTTCTCCGGATCCGCTGTACACGTCAGGTCAAGGATAGACGATGCAGGGATCGCGCTTAGTGCCGCGGTTCAGGGCGGGGTGACTGGTGAGATCAAAAGCCAGCCGAGCCTTATGGTGTTTGACGGCAAAGGGCAAGTCATCTCGCTGCAAATTGCAGACGGAGAGTCGAAAATCATTTTTAACGGATACGAGTGTACACTCAAGGAACGGACTGTTGACGGGCAAACGATCCGATACCTGGGGGCGCTTTAATAGGAGGGCGGCTTTATGGCTTTATCAGTAAACACTACGATCACGAGAATGATGGACGAACCGGATTTTCCTGTTATTGTCCATGCGAAGCAGAATGATAAGCGCACGCGCTTCGTTACGCTCCGGTGCTCCGACACGGAAAACGGGTTTTCCATTCCGTCCGGCACTGTGGGGATCGTGCGGGTGCGCAAAAATGACGGCACAGCGTGCTTCTATGACAAGAACGACCTGGGTGATGCCGCGGTCGTCATCGACGGCAACTCCGTCACCATCGAGCTGGTGGAGCAGGCTCTCACTGCCGCCGGGATGCAGAAAGCCGAAGTAAATCTGTACACACCGGACGGGGCTAAGATAACCACCTTCAGCTTCGCGCTGGAGGTTGAGGCGTCCGTCCTTACAGACGCGCAGATCGTTTCCTCGGACTACTATAACGTGCTGACCTCGGATATATCCTCCGCGCTGGCGGCTGCCGTTGCTGCGGACGCTTCGGCCGAAGAAGCAGCTGCGCAGGCGTCCGAGGCAGCAGCGTCCGAGGTAGCTGCAGCTCAAAGCAAAGCCGCAGCTGTGGCCAGTGCTGCGGCTGCGGACGCCAGTAAGTCCGCAGCCGCAAACAGCGCCGCCGCTGCGGCCACATCCGAGGCGAATGCGGCCTCCAGTAAGTCCGCTGCCGCTTCCAGCGCGTCTGCTGCTGCGACGTCCCAAACCAATGCCGCAGATAGCCAGGCCGCCGCTGCTGCCAGTGCATCCGCTGCCGCTGCATCTGAGACGGCCGCATCTGCCAGCGCTTCCGCCGCTGCGCAGTCCGCACAGGCCGCGCAACAGGCGGCGGACTCCATTGACTCGGATAATCTTTTAGAGAAAAACGGCGATGGTGCGGCGGTAACTGTCCCCTTTACCGCTCCGGTGGCACTCCCTGCATTACCCTCCTCTCCGGCAACGCTGGAGGCTCTGATGACCATGCTGGCAAGCATGAGGAACAGGCTCGCTGCGTTGGAAGAAAGCATGCCGGGCATCGGTGAGTGGTGGTACTCGCCCAATGTTATTACTTACACCGAAGGCGTCAACAGCAAAGCCTTCGCCCGCGTCAATTTCAATGACGATCTCAGTAAAACCGTATACGCGGCGCTCTATGCTAAAATCGGTGATTCACTCAGTTCTGGCGCGGCAGACGGCTTTTTCAACTGTAAAAAATTGGCTGAACGCTTCCCGTTAGCTTATGGTGCTAATTTTGCGCTGCGAGCTACTGGCGGTAGCACCACGCATACACAGGCAGAAAATGAGGTGGCAGCGCACGGGCATGAATGGGTAGGATGGGCTGGTTCCGGCAGTTCGGGAGGTACATATACGGGGCTTGGAGGGTTTAAAGGCGACGTCTGGGATACAGTCAGCGGGAGTTGGCCGACTTATGATGGAGGAACCGGGATCAAGCGTACTTCTGCGGCCAAACCTATGGACATTATGAATCCGTACATAGGTCAAAACATCATAGTGCGCGCACTATGATATTCTGTGCGAGATACGGAGGCAGTATTGATATTGCCTGTCCATATAGACCACCGCCCTGCTGATCCAACGATACTCCACCCCAGCCCTCACCGTGGGCCCCCCAAACTCCAATAGACCATTGCTCAACGGTGCGGTGTACAAACGTAATTGCGCTTGCTGGCAGATTACGAGCTTCTATTGTTGCTTGCGCAGCACCGCCCAAACTGCCCAGCGCAAAATTAGCACCATAAGCATGTGGGCCTTACAAGGCCCGCACGATGATGTTTTGCGCAAGATATGGCGGAATGATATCTAATGCTGCCTCAGCGTTGTTACCGAGCTTACGTGCAGTGGTGAAATATGCATATCCACTAGACACCTTAGTCGTTGTGCTTCCAAACCAATCGGCGTCTCCGACAAATAATTCATTCGTGTTTGCGAGCACTGCGCTGAATCCTGGTAGATTTTTTTCAGTGATTTTTTGTTTTCGTGTACCTCCCAAATCGCGCAATGCAAAATTAGCACCATAAGCAAGCTAAATTCCAAAATCCAGACGTGCAAAAAAACGTTCTCTATAATTATGAAAAAATGTTATGGAGGACGAAGCTATGAGTGCCAAAAAGCTAAAAAAGATTACTGTAACCATCGGGTTTAAAGCCGATAATACCCCTATTAAAAAGGCATTTTATGGCCGTTCAACGGCCCAGGCAAAAAGCCGCGCAGAGCGGTGGCTGGAAAGCCATGGCACACCGGAGAAGCAGGCCGACATACTCACCCTGGGTGGTTGGGCCGCCCGCTGGCTGAACGTGTACAAGAAGCCGGACGTCACGCCCACCGCTTATACGACCACGTATGAAATAACAGTGCGGCGGCATATTCTCCCGGCGCTGGGCAGTTGCGTCATGATGGACCTGACCCCCATGGACATCAAGGCGTTTTATAACAGTGTATCCCACTTGTCAAAGTCCGTCTGCAGCAAGATTAAAATGTGCCTCAACGGGATATTAGAGACAGCGGTCGAGAATGGCCTGTGCGAGCATAATCCGGCCCACAAGGTAAAAATCGAGAGCACAGCTACACCGCGCGTCAAGGAGGTGTTTTCAAATGCAGAAATCGAGATCGCCTCCGCCTGGTTCCTTCAGACCATGCCGGAGGTGGTCCTGGCTTTGGAAACCGGCGTGCGCCGGGGCGAATTACTGGGATTTTACAAGTCGGATTTCGATACCCGGCGGCATGTTTACAGCGTCGCACGAACCGTGCGAAAACCTCGCGGACAAGCCCCGGAGACAGCCGCACCGAAGTCGTTGAGCTATCGCACAAATCCTTTGTCGGACCGCGCTCTGCAAGCTGTGGAACTGCTGCGGCAGAGATATCCAGACAGCCCATATCTGATTCCGGGTCCGGATGGCGGACTGATGCGCCCAGACACCTGGAGCCGCAGGCTCAAGACGGAAATGGGCCGAATGGCACAAATGCATGAAGATATGCCGCGCCTTACAGCTCATGAGCTGCGGCACACACATGGGACTTATCTGCGCCGCCACGGTGTGGATATTTACAGCATTGCAAAAGTTCTCGGACACAAAGATGTGGAGGTCACGGCGCGCATCTATGTACACAACGAACTCCACGAATTACGTAAGGCGCTGCGCTGGATGCAGCGCCGAAAACCCTTGCAGGCCGTCCCGGCTGCTTAAACTTTTGTTTTGGAGGTTTATTGAAAGATGGATGCTGAAAAAGTATTAATCGACGAAGAGGGCGCATCCGAAGAGATGGGCGCGCTGCTAAAAGAAGAACTGGAGGGGCTGGAGAATGAGTAAACTTGTCGTTGTGCTCGATCCAGGGCATACCCAAAACTACAACAAAGGCGCCGCTGCAGACTATTACGAGGGCAACATGACCCTCGACCTTGCACAGCGTCTCAAGGCGGAATTGAAGAAGTATGGTGCAGAGGTGTATCTGACGCGCACCAGCGGCGCACAGAACCCTTCGCTGGATGCTCGCGGCAAACTGGCTATCACCGAAGGTGCAACGCTTTTCCTGAGCCTGCATAGCGATGCTTCCAGCTCGGCAAGTACCTCGTGGGTGACGGTGATTCGTAGCCTTAAACGCCCCAATTCCGTTGCCCTGGGCCGGAAGCTGGCATCTACAGTGGCCGGGCTTATGAGCACGAAGCTGTCCGGCTATTCCGGCGCGTCCGGCGGCGTTTGGACCCGCAAATATCCGGGCTACAGCACATTGGACTACTACGGCGTTATCCGTGCCGCCGTGGCCTCTGGAAACGTACAGGATGCATTCTTGATTGAGCACGGCTTCCACACCAATCCCAATGACTGCGCTTTTCTCGACAGCTCGGCACGCAGAGCTGAACTTGCTGCTGCCGAGGCGAAGGTCATTGCAGAGCATTATGGCCTTACGGCCTCCGACCCTACGGCCGGACTTCCGAGTTATAAGCTCGGTTCGGTCTCCCGCGGTGATGCTGAGCGCGTGGTTGCCCTGGCAAAAGATATGGGCGTCCCCTGTATGGGTTCTTTCACGGTTGGACCCATTTCTGGCGGCGACGCCGCACGCCTGCAGGCTCTGGCCCAGGAGATCGGCGTGGCCTGTTCTAAAGTGTGAATATTTTTATTTCGGAGGTAGTTTATGCAGACAATCGTACTTATTCTTATACTGGCGATCACTGTTGAGGCGCTCATCCAGTATGTGAAGACTATTATTAAAATGCTGGAGGACAAGCAGTACAAGACCTTCGCTACACAGCTGGCTGCGATCCTGCTCGCAGTCTTTATCTGCTTTGCAGCTGGGGTCGATCTATACGCTCTGGTAGGGGTTTGTTTTGCGATTCCATGGCTGGGTGTATTACTCACCGGCATCGTTATTTCCCGCGGCTCCAACTATACCAGCGACTTTATTAAGCGCTTACAGAACCCCGACATCGGTGAAATCGTTCTTGAGGACGTAATCGGTGTCGCGGATGCGGGCGGCAAAGCTGAGATACACACCAGCGGCGTGCCTCCTAATGCGTGACAGAGGATACAAGTAATAATGTAGTGATTCATCTGATCGCCTACAACTATATAAGGTGGATTGCTATATGAATAGTCCAATCGGTTGGATTGGCGGCAAGCGCGCCCTGCGGAAAGAAATCATTGAACTCTTTCCACAGGAGGGCGTTGGCCGCTATATCGAAGTATTTTTCGGCGCTGGATGGGTGTTTTTCGGTAGAGAGAAACAGCCCGGACAGCTTGAAGTAATCAATGACAGAGACGGGCAGATCGTCAATTTATTCCGTTGCATCAAGTATCACAGAGCTGCCCTCCAGGAAGAGCTGGAGTGGCTTGTTTCGGCGCGTGAGATATTCTTCGCTGCCATGGCTCAGCTACATACCGATGGCCTTACAGATATTCAGCGTGCGGCACGCTTTTTCTACGTGCTCAAAAATTCTTTCGGAAGCAATCAAAAAACCTTTGCTACATCTGGCAATGGAATCGGATGTTCTATTGACTATCTGGAGCAGGTTCAGCTCCGGCTGAAAGGTGTCAAAATTGAAAACCGTGATTTTGAACCCATTTTGAAGACCTATGATCGGCCGGACGCCTTATTTTATCTGGACCCTCCATATCTTGGAACGGAGAAACTCTATGAAGGTATATTCGGGTGGGAAGACCACTTACGGCTGGCCGCAAATCTTAAAGAGCTCAAGGGCCGATTTGTGCTTTCGTACAACGATGATCTGCGTATTCGGGAGTTATATGACTGGTGTGATATAAAAGCCACTGCACGCCGGGAAACGCTATCCGGTGCTGGGAAAAATCAAAGTTCATTCAAGGAAATAATCATCCGTAATTATTAACATCATCATCTGATCGCCCCAAGAAAGGGTGATGATGTGTGATACATGTTGGTGATATTACAAAACTTCACGGCGAAGATATAGAACCAGTCGATGTAATTACGTTCGGCAGCCCATGCCAGGATTTATCTGCCGCCGGCCAGAGGGCGGGCTTATACGGTGAAAAGAGCAGCCTGTTTTTAGACGCAGTTCGCGTCATTTCAGAGATGAGGAGGGCCACAAATGGAAGATATCCACGCTACGCAATTTGGGAAAATGTACCGGGAGCCTTCAGCTCCAACGCAGGCTCCGACTTCCGTGATGTTCTGGAGAAACTCGCGCAAATTAAAGCCCCCGACGCCTCTGTTCCTCGACCTCCGAGAAATAAATGGCCAACTGCCGGATGCATTCTGGGAACAGGGTGGTCTCTTGCTTGGCGAGTATGTGATGCACAGTTTTGGGGAGTCCCCCAAAGACGCCGTCGAATCGCACTTATCGCAGATTTTGCAGGACGATCCGCCTCAGAAATATTGTTTGAGCCAAAAGGCATGTGCGAGAGTGCTGCGACAAACGGAACAGCAGGGCAAGAAATTGCCTGCACCAGTCGAGGAGACACTACGCAGGATGTTGGCCCATTGACAATGAAAATGCGGTGTGGTCATGGAAAAGGTGGCCACGGTCCACTTTTCCAGATAAACAAAAGTGCAACTCTTACAACCCGTCAAGAGCAAATACTGATTCAGCCAGTAGCAGGCACACTTTGTGCTGGAGATAGCGCGGGTGTGAGCAATCAGTATGTAAAACAGGGCAAATGCATTATAACACCGAACTTGCAGTTGCGGCGGC
>OHPQ01000595.1_pt1 | contig 14321 bp, 9 predicted proteins | sample 1577821 | NCBI WGS metagenome assembly OHPQ01 (sample SAMEA3879509, study PRJEB24766) | human gut metagenome | biome: human-associated habitat; feature: feces | place: USA | collected 1985/1987 | reverse complement strand
TCTTCTACCGAGACTTCTTATTTCCACACTACGCACAATCCGCATAACCTGGACTGTGTTCCCGGCGGTTCTTCCGGCGGCAGCGCAGCAGCTGTTGCAGCAGGTGAGGCGATTCTCACCCTGGGTTCCGATACCGGCGGATCTATCCGTCAGCCGGCATCTCTGTGCGGCGTAGTTGGTCTGAAACCCACATACGGCAGCGTATCCCGTTACGGTCTGGTCGCATTTGCATCCTCTCTGGATCAAATCGGTCCGTTCGGTAAGTCTGTCAAGGATGTGGCACTGCTCCAGAGCCTGATCCAGGGACACGACAACATGGATGCCACTTCCGCTTACCGGAATTATGCCAACCTGTATGAGAATCTGAACGGCAGTGTCCAGGGTCTGCGCATCGGTGTCCCGAAGGAATACTTCGGCGAGGGCATTGACGCAGAAGTCAAGGATGCGGTATTTGCTGCCATCAAGCTGCTGGAACAGAACGGCGCAGTCATCAAGAATATCTCACTGCCCAGCACAGAATATGCGATCAACACCTACTACATCATCGCATCTGCTGAGGCATCCTCCAACCTGGCTCGTTTCGACGGCGTGAAGTACGGTTTCCGTGCTAAAAATTACGATGGTCTGACCGATATGTACGAGAAAACCAGAAGTGAAGGTTTCGGCGATGAGGTCAAGCGCCGCATCATGCTGGGTACATTTGTGCTGAGTTCCGGTTTCTATGATGCTTATTATAAAAAGGCAAAGCTGGTACAGCGCCGCATCGGACAGGAATTCGCTGCCGCATTCCAGGACTGCGATGTGATTCTGACCCCGACCGCACCGTCTGCTGCATTTAAGATCGGCGAAAATATTGGCGATCCGCTGAAAATGTACTACAGCGATGTCTGCACCGTTACCGTAAACATTGCCGGTCTGCCGGCTGTCAGCGTTCCATGCGGAAAGTCTGCGTCCGGTCTGCCGCTAGGTATGCAGCTGATCGGCAACAAGTTTGCAGAACAGACAATTCTGAACGCCGCATATGGTTATGAACAGCTGGTCGGCGGTTTTCACGCCATTGCAGAAACCCTTTAAGCAGGAGGACGAAACAGATGAAAGATTATGAAATGGTCGTTGGACTGGAAGTCCACGCTGAATTGAATACAAAATCCAAAATTTACTGTAACTGCCGCAATGCGTTCGGTCTGGAAGTCAACAGCCAGGTCTGCCCGGTCTGCATGGGTATGCCGGGAACACTTCCGACCCTGAATGAAAAGGTTGTGGAGTATGCGATCAAGATGGGACACGCAATGCACTGCCAGATCAACGGCGTGTGCAAACAGGACCGAAAAAACTACTTCTATCCGGACCTGCCGAAGGCATACCAGATCTCTCAGGCAGAAGTACCGCTTTGCGGCGAAGGCTATCTGGATGTCATGGTTGACGGCAAAATGAAACGCATCGGCGTGACCCGTATCCATATCGAAGAGGACGCAGGCAAACTGCTGCACGACGAGTCGTTCTCCGGCTCCCTGGTCGATCTGAACCGCTGCGGCGTTCCGCTGATCGAAATTGTCTCTGAGCCGGATATCCGCAGCAGCGCCGAGGCAAAGGCATACCTGGAGACCATCAAATCCATTCTCCAGTATCTGAACATCTCTGACTGTAAAATGCAGGAAGGTTCTATCCGCTGCGATGTAAACGTTTCCGTTCGTGAAAAAGGTGCAACCGAGTTCGGCACTCGCTGCGAAATGAAGAACGTCAACAGCTTTAGCGCAGCCGTTCGTGGCATTGAATATGAGGCAAAGCGCCAGATCGAAATTCTGGAGGCAGGCGGCACCATTGCACAGGAAACCCGCCGCTGGGACGATGCCAAGGGTATGAGCATTCTGATGCGTACCAAGGAAGATGCACAGGACTACCGCTATTTCCCGGAACCGGATCTTCTGACGATCGTTGTGCCGGAAGAAAAGATCCAGGCGCTGAAAGACAGCATTCCGGAACTGCCGAATGTCAAGCTGCAGCGTTATGTCTTTGACTTCGGACTGTCTCAGACAGATGCCTCTCTGATTGCAGAAGACATCTCCCGTTCCAAGCTGTTTGATGCGTGCGTTGCACTGGGCAACTGCAAGCCGAAGAGCATCAGCAACTGGATTCTGGCAGACATTGCGAAATACACCAACGAAACCGGAAAGACCATTGAAGAAACTGCTCTGACACCGGAACATCTGACCGCTCTGATCGAACAGGTGGAAAAGGGCGTCATCTCCAACGCATCTGCAAAGAAGGTCTTTGCTGTAATTGTAGAAGAGGACAAGGATCCCATTGCGATCATCGAAGAAAAGGGCATGAAACAGAATTCCGATACCGGTTTCCTGGAACAGCTGGCAAAGGATGTTCTGGCGCAGAACGAAAAGTCGGTTACCGACTATAAAAACGGTAAGACCAATGCGCTGGGCTATCTGGTTGGTCAGTGCATGAAAGCATCCAAGGGCAAGGCAAACCCGGGCATTGTTAAGGAAATCGTAACCAAGATGCTGAACGCATAAATTTTCAAAAGCAACTGCTAAAAAATCAAGGCAACTGCATCACCTGCAGCTGCCTTGATTTCAAAATCGAATGACGTTTCAGTGCAGTTTTACCTGCGGAAACTCTTTTGTGACGAATGCCGGCAGCGGTGTCTGGACCGTCAAGCCGTTTAGGTTTGCGAGACAGGAATCGCTGTCGGTTTCTAATTGCAGCTGATACGCCCACAACAGCTGGTGCTTGCAGTGCAGCGCACGGTTTTCCCGCATATTTCCGTATTTGGTGTCGCCCAGAATCGGCGCATGAATGTGAGCAAGGTGCGCACGAATCTGGTGCGTTCTGCCTGTAATCAGATCCACCGACAGCAGCGCATGGCGCTCATTGAATGCCAGTACTTCATATGCGGTGATGATCTCTTGAAATCCTTCTTCCGGCGTGTCACGAACAGTGACCGTATTGTGACTGGCGGATTTCTTGTGCCACCCATAAAGCGTAGCCTTTCGTTCTTTGGGAACGCCAACTGTAATACACAGGTACTTTTTATGTACCTTGTTTTCCCGAATCAACCGGTTCACTTCCCGGAGCGCCGCAGCTGTTTTGGCGGCAATGACAATACCACCGGTGTTTCGATCCAGACGGTTACAGAGCGCAGGCGTAAAACTTTGTTCCTGCTCCGGATGATAGGCTCCGGTTCGGTAAAGATAATGGAGAACACGGTTGACCAGCGTATCCGGGATCTGGCGGCTGTCACAGTGTACCACAAGCCCGACCGGCTTGTTTACCACCAAGATCTGCGCATCCTCATAAAGAATGTCCAGCTGATCCGGTGCCTGCATAAATTCCGGTATGCCGCTGCGTTCTTCCTCTGTCTTGATTGTAAAGTATGAGTCGCTGACAAACAGCGTCACTACATCACCAGTCACCAGACGCTGATCCGGTGTACAGCGTTTCCGGTTCACCTTGATATGCTTTGTGCGAATCCACTTGTAGCAGAGACTCTTCGGCAATTCCGGCAGGGTTTTCTGCAAAAAGCGATCCAGCCGCTGGTCGCTGTCATTTTCCTGAATGCAAAATTCTTTCATATTTTCAATTTGCTGCACCGTGCAGCATTCCTTTCGTAAATTATAACGTGCAGCCGAAAATCAGACTAACACTGATATTGCTATTATATCATATTTTCATCGAAAAGAAAAGCTTTTCTTTCGGCAGATCGGAGGTCATCTCATGGAACAGTCAAAAAAGGGACAGCATCACCCGAATGCAGCTGCGGACAAGCAGAGTACTTCAGAACTGTCCGCTGTTCCAAAGCCAAAGCATAAACACTACGGTCATCGGGAGAGAATGCGTACTCGATTCCAGAAGAGCGGACTGGAAGGCTTTCAGCCGCATGAAATACTGGAACTGCTGCTGTTCTACGCTCTGCCGAGAGTAGACACCAATCCGATCGCTCACGATCTGATAGACACATTCCACTCCCTGTCCGGTGTGCTGGACGCAGACATCCAGGATTTGAAACACGTCAAGGGAATCAGCGAAAATGCAGCGGTGTTTCTGAAACTGCTGCCCGAACTTTTTCAGCAGTACCAGCTGGATAAGCTCCGGGAACACGCTGCACTGAACACCACAGAAAAGCTGAGCGCCTACATAGCGGCAAAGCTGTCCGATGCAGTGGAAAAAAAAGCACTTTTGCTCTGTCTGGATGCGCATTTGCACCTGCTCCACTGTGAAACGATCTCTGCCGGGACAGCGCAGAGTACCATACTGGACACCCACCGCATTGTGGAATGCGCTATCCGGATGCGCTGCAGCCGTATTGTTCTGGCGCACAATCATCCCCAGGGAAAAGCCTGCTTTTCCGATGCGGACCTGTTCGCCACCCAGCAGCTGCGGCGTGTGCTGGACAGTATGCAGATCCAGCTGTTGGATCACATCGTGCTGGGAAAATCTGGCGAAACCATCTCCATGCGGCAGGTCATGGGGTGGAGTGAAATATAAGGAGGGATTCCATGGATCATTTTGAACTGCACGCACCGTTCGAACCAACCGGCGACCAGCCGGAGGCAATTGCAAAACTAGTGCAGGGGATAAAAGACGGCGATCACGAACAGACGCTTTTGGGCGTTACCGGTTCCGGAAAAACATACACCGTTGCCAATGTCATTGCACAGGTGAACAAGCCTACTCTGGTGCTGGCACATAACAAGATACTGGCAGCACAGCTCTGTTCGGAGTTTCGGGAATTCTTCCCGAACAACGCTGTCGAGTATTTCGTCTCATATTACGACTATTATCAGCCGGAGGCGTATATTCCCAGCACAGACAGCTACATTGAAAAAGACTCATCCATTAACGATGAAATCGACAAAATGCGTCACAGCGCAACAGCAGCGCTGGCAGAGCGAAAAGATGTTATCATTGTGGCAAGCGTTTCCTGTATCTACTCTCTGGGCAGCCCGGAAGAGTACCGCTCTATGATGGTCTCCATCCGTCCCGGCATGGAAAAGCCCAGAGATCAGCTAATCGACGAACTGGTAGCGATTCAGTATGAGAGAAACGACATCAACTTTGTCCGAAATAAGTTTCGGGTGCGTGGCGATGTGGTGGAGATCTTTCCGGCATCCTCCACAGATAAGGCAATCCGTATAGAATATTTCGGAGATGAAATCGACCGCATTTGTGAGATCAATGTCGTCTCCGGTGAAGTTACTGCCATCATGCAGTATGCGGCGATTTTGCCGGCATCTCACTATGTGGTAGGCAGCGAAAAAGTCACCAAAGCCGTCACGGAGATTCGCCGGGAGATGCTGGAACGAGTGGCATGGTTCACCGATCATCACAAGCTGATTGAGGCACAGCGTATTCAGCAGCGGACACAGTACGACATGGAGATGCTGGAAGAGATCGGCTTTTGCAGCGGCATTGAGAACTATTCCCGTATTCTCGCCGGCAGACCGCCGGGGAGTGTGCCGTACACTCTGCTGGATCACTTCCCGGAAGACTTTCTCTTGATCGTCGATGAAAGCCATGTCACACTGCCGCAGGTACGTGCCATGTATGCCGGAGACCGTGCCAGAAAACAGACCCTGGTGGACTACGGATTCCGGCTGCCCAGCGCATTCGACAACCGGCCGCTGAACTTCGAAGAGTTTTACAGTCATGTAAACCAGGCAATCTACGTCAGTGCTACACCAGGACCGTTTGAGAAAGAACACTCTGTACAAACGGTAGAGCAGGTGATTCGTCCGACGGGGCTGCTGGATCCTCTGATTACAGTGCGTCCGGTGGACGGTCAGATCGAAGATCTTTTCTCAGAAATCAACATCCGTGCAGAAAAAAACGAACGTGTTCTCGTCACCACACTGACAAAGAAAATGGCGGAAGATCTGACCGCCTATCTGGAAAACGCGGGCATCAAGGTGCGCTACATGCACCACGACATCGACACCATCGAGCGCATGGAGATCATCCGGGACCTCCGCCTGGGCACCTTTGACGTGCTGGTGGGCATCAACCTGCTGCGTGAAGGACTGGACATTCCGGAAGTTTCTCTGGTGGCAATTCTGGACGCAGACAAAGAAGGGTTCCTGCGCAGTGAAACCTCTATGATCCAGACCATCGGCCGTGCAGCCCGGAATGCAAACGGACAGGTCATCATGTACGCAGATGAAGTGACAGGTTCCATGGAGCGTGCCATCACAGAAACAGAGCGTCGCCGTGCCAAGCAGATGGCATATAACCAGGAACACGGTATTATCCCGAAAACCATTCAGAAGGATGTACGGGATGTCATCGAAATCACTTCCAAGGCAGAAGTGGAAAAGAAAACATCCGGCAAAAAGCTGCGTGGCAAGGAAAAGCGTGCGCTTATTGAACAGCTGACCGCACAAATGAAAGAGGCTGCAAAGCTGCTGGAATTCGAACACGCTGCATACCTGCGTGACAAGATCAAAGAACTGGAGGAGGAAAAATAATCCATGCTGGATAAAATCATTGTACGTGGCGCAAGAGCCAATAATCTAAATAATGTTGATGTGGATATTCCACGAGATAAGCTGGTCGTTATGACCGGGCTTTCCGGCTCCGGAAAATCTTCTCTGGCATTTGACACCATCTTTGCAGACGGTCAGCGCCGCTATATGGAGAGCCTGTCGTCCTACGCACGTCAGTTCCTGGGACAGATGGAAAAGCCGGATGTGGACAGCATTGAGGGCTTGTCCCCGGCGATTTCCATTGACCAGAAAACCACATCCAAAAACCCTCGTTCCACCGTGGGAACTGTCACAGAGATCTATGACTATCTGCGTTTGCTCTATGCCAGAATCGGCATACCCCATTGTCCTGTCTGCGGCAGAGAGATCAAGCAACAGTCCGTAGATGAAATTGTTGACCGCATTATGGCACTGGAAGAGGGAACTCGCATTCAGCTGCTTGCACCGATCGTCCGTGGTAAAAAAGGACAGCACTTAAAAACACTGGAAAACGCAAAAAAATCCGGTTATGTCCGTGTTCGTGTGGACGGCAATCAATACGATCTGTCCGAGCAGATCACACTGGACAAAAACAAAAAGCATACCATTGAGATCATCGTAGACCGCCTGGTGGTAAAGCCTTCGATCCGCACCAGACTGACAGACAGCCTGGAAACCGTTCTGGGACTGACCGGAGGACTAGTGGTTGTGGATGTCATCGGCGGGGAAGAGATGCTTTTCTCCCAGAGCTATGCCTGCCCGGAACACGGTATTTCCGTAGAGGAACTGACCCCCCGAATGTTTTCGTTCAATAATCCGTTCGGTGCCTGCCCGCACTGTACAGGTCTCGGCGTATTCCAGGAAATCGACCCGAAACTGGTCGTCCCGAATCGTGACCTTAGCATTCTCCAGGGTGCAATCAAAGCAGTCGGTTGGAACAGCCTGGATGATTCCTCTATTGCAATGATGTACTACCAGGCAATCTCAGAGAAACATCATATTCCGCTGGATGTTCCGGTAAAAGAACTGACGAAAGAGCAGCTGGATCTGTTCCTGTATGGCACAAAGGAAGAACCGCTGTTTCTGCACCGTATCACAACCGGCGGCAGAAGTGAGGGATTCCGTGCGCCGTTTGAAGGCGTGATCCCGAATCTGAAACGGCGCTTTGCAGAAGGCGGCGAGTGGGCAAAAGACGAGATCAGCGCAGTAATGAGCGATGTAGCGTGTCCGGTCTGCCATGGAAAACGTCTGAAGCCAGAAGTCCTGGCAGTTACCGTAGGCGGAAAAAACATCATCGAGCTGACAGAACTGTCCGTCACAAAGGCTCTCGCATTCTTCGACGAACTGGAACTGTCTGAACGGGAACAGTTCATTGCCGCAAGAATCGTCAAGGAGATCAAGGAGCGTCTGGGATTCCTCAACAATGTTGGTCTGGAATATCTGACACTGTCACGAAATGCCGGCACGCTTTCCGGCGGTGAAAGCCAGCGTATTCGTCTGGCGACGCAGATCGGCTCCTATCTGATGGGCGTTCTCTATATCTTGGACGAACCGAGTATTGGTCTGCATCAGAGAGACAACGACAAGCTGATCGCCACCCTAAAGCGGCTGCGTGACCTGGGCAATACGCTCATTGTTGTAGAACATGATGATGATACGATCCTTGCAGCAGACTATGTTGTGGACATTGGTCCGGGAGCAGGCATTCACGGCGGAAACGTTGTCTATTCCGGAGATGTCAAAGGCTTGCTTGCCTGCAAGAAATCCATTACCGGGCAGTATCTCAGCGGTGAGCGGAAAATTCCGCTGCCGCTGGAACGCCGCACCGGAAACGGAAATTATCTGACCATTCACGGAGCAAGAGAACACAATCTGAAAAATATTGATGTCACCATTCCGCTGGGTGTTTTCACCTGTGTCACAGGCGTTTCCGGTTCCGGCAAGTCCTCGCTGGTCAATGAGATCCTGTACAAATACCTGGCAGCCAAGCTGAACCGTGCCAGAACACGCCACGGGGATTTCGATGGTATGGACGGAACGGAATTCTTGGACAAGGTGATCGACATCGACCAGTCTCCTATCGGCAGAACACCCCGTTCCAACCCGGCAACATATACCGGCGTTTTCACAGACATCCGAGACCTTTTCGCAAAGACAAACGATGCAAAAGCAAAGGGCTACACTGCCGGACGATTCTCCTTTAATGTGAAAGGCGGCAGATGTGAGGCGTGCCAGGGTGACGGCATCCTGCGCATTGAAATGCACTTCCTGCCGGACGTTTACGTTCCCTGTGAAGTCTGCAAGGGAAAACGCTATAACCGTGAAACGCTTGCAGTGGAATACAAGGGAAAATCCATCTATGACGTTCTGGAGATGACGGTAGACGAAGGCGTCGTTTTCTTTGAAAACCACCCGAAAATTGCCCGAAAGCTGAAAACCCTCCAGGAGGTTGGTCTGGGATATCTGAAAATCGGACAGCCAGCCACGACTCTTTCCGGCGGCGAGGCACAGCGTGTCAAGCTGGCGACAGAGCTTTCCAAACGTCCTACCGGGAAAACCATCTATATCCTGGACGAACCGACCACAGGTCTGCATACCGCCGACGTTCACCGTCTCATAGAGGTTTTGCAGCGTTTGACTGACACTGGCAACACCGTAGTGGTCATCGAACACAATCTCAATGTTATTAAAGTGGCAGACTGGATCATTGACCTTGGACCGGAAGGCGGAGACCGAGGCGGTACAGTCGTTGTCAGCGGCACACCGGAACAGGTGGCAGACTGTCCGCAGTCCTACACCGGGCAATATCTGAAACCATACCTGGAGAACCGGTAAAGCGACAAAACTGGCGGATTTCTAAAAAAAATATATTTTCCCACAGGCAATTTTGGACTTTTCGGAAAATCTTGCGGAAAAGCTTGCAAAATTTTGTGAAATGGTGTATAATAAAACTGTATGAAATGCACCAACCGGCATTTCAGAAAATCTGTTAATTTTAAGGTGGCATCGTAACCTTTTTTAGCGATGCAGCCTATCTCAGAAAGGATGTCAAACAAATGGCAGAGTTAAACAAAGTATCTGTAGACGATCTGAAAGTAACCGGCAAGCGTGTTCTGGTTCGTGTGGACTTCAACGTACCCATGAAGGACGGCGTTATCACAAACGACAACCGTATCCAGGCTGCACTGCCGACCATCAACAAGCTGACTTCTGAAGGCGCAAAGGTTATTCTTTGCTCTCACCTGGGCAAGCCGAAGAATGGTCCGGAAGAAAAGTTCTCTCTGAAGGCTGCTGCTGCTCGTCTGGGCGAACTGGTTTCCGCAAAGGTCACCTTCGTTCCGTCTGATGTTGTTGTAGATGATACCGTAAAGGCTGCTGTAGACAAGATGCAGAACGGCGAGATCATCGTTCTGGAGAACACTCGTTTCCGCAAGGAAGAGACCAAGAACATCGAATCCTTCAGCAAGGATCTGGCATCTATCGCAGACGCATTCGTAATGGATGCTTTCGGCAGCGCTCACAGAGCACACTGCTCTACTGTCGGCGTAACCGAATTCGTAAAGGAAACTGCTGTTGGCTATCTGATGCAGAAGGAGATCAAGTTCCTGGGCAATGCTGTTGAGAACCCGGTTCGTCCGTTTGTTGCAATCCTGGGCGGCGCAAAGGTTGCAGATAAGCTGAATGTTATCTCCAACCTGCTGGAAAAGTGCGATACACTGATTATCGGCGGCGGCATGGCTTACACCTTCCTGAAGGCACAGGGCTATGAAGTTGGTACTTCTCTGGTAGACGACACCAAGATCGACTACTGCAAGGAAATGCTGGAAAAGGCAAAGGCAAACGGTAAGACTCTGCTGCTGCCGGTTGATACTGTAACTGCTGCTGAGTTCCCGAACCCGATCGACGCTGAGATCGAAGTTGTCACCTATGATTCCAACAAGATCCCGGCAGACAGAATGGGTCTGGATATCGGCGAAAAGACACAGGCTCTGTTTGCAGATGCTGTTAAGACCGCAAAGACCGTTGTATGGAACGGACCGATGGGCGTATTCGAGAACCCGGTTCTGAGCAAGGGTACTGTTGCTGTAGCACAGGCTCTGGCAGATACCGATGCAACCACCATCATCGGCGGCGGCGACTCTGCAGCAGCTGTTATGCAGCTGGGCTTTGCTGATAAGATGAGCCACATCTCTACCGGCGGCGGCGCTTCTCTGGAATACCTGGAAGGCAAGGTTCTGCCGGGTGTTGCTGCAATTGCGGATAAGAACTGATTTCTGAACAGACAGGGGAATACTGTTTCGGCAGCCATCCTCCGTTTGTGTTGTCTTGAGAAAGGATGATTCTCATGAAAAAGTGTGAATTGCAGGATACTGTAAAAAGTGCATTTCTGAATCCGGCAGCCGCATTTGCACTGGGTGCATTCTGTGGTCTGGCAATCGGAATGCTCTGTATGCCTTTCTCCAAAGGCATCGTGATCGGCAGTCATAACGGAAGCAACAATAAAGAATCCCACGAAGAGGGAGATTATATTACGGATGCTGAGGCATCCGAATAAGAGAAAAGAGGAATTTGTCATGAACAAGGCACTGAGAAAGGCAATTATTGCCGGCAACTGGAAGATGAACAAGAACCGCAAAGAGGCTGCTGAGCTGATTAACGCTCTGAAGCCGATCGCAGCAGACAAGACCTGCGGCGTAATCATCTGCGTACCGTTCACAAACCTGGAAACTGCTCTGTCTCTGACCGAAGGCACCAACATTGAAGTCGGCGCAGAAAACGTTCACTTCGAAAAGAACGGCGCATTTACCGGCGAGATCTCTGCTGATATGCTGACTGAGATGGGCGTAAAGTATGTTATCGTTGGTCACTCTGAGCGCAGACAGTACTTCGGCGAAACCGATGAAACTGTAAACAAGCGTACCACAGCTGCAATTGAGGCTGGTATGACTGTTATCCTGTGCGTTGGCGAAACACTGGCTGAACGGGAACTGGGCATCACAGAAGAAGTTGTTGCAAAGCAGGTTAAGGTTGCTCTGCACGGTCTGACTGCTGACCAGGTAAAGAACATCGTAATCGCTTACGAGCCGGTATGGGCTATCGGTACTGGCAAAACTGCTACCGCAGAACAGGCTGAAGAAGTTTGCGCATTTATCCGTGCAACTGTTGCATCTCTGTATGACAAGGCAATTGCAGACGGCATGACCATCCAGTACGGCGGTTCTATGAACGAAAAGAACTGCGCAGAACTGCTGGCAAAGGAAAACATCGACGGCGGTCTGATCGGCGGTGCATCTCTGGTTGCTGAAAAGTTCGGCGTACTGCTGACTGAGGCTTCTAAGTAAGCTTTTAAGTACACAATTTCATTTGCAATCGGGCAGCGCCGTACAGAGCCGTAAGGCGAATGCACGGCGCTGCTTTTTTGAGGAAAAGGAGAAATACAACATGAGCAAAAAACCTGTTGCATTGATTATCATGGATGGATTTGGCCACAATCCCAGCGATTACGGCAATGCGATCCATGCTGCAAAGAAACCGAACCTGGACAAATTCATGCAGGGACCGAATACACTGATCGGCGCAAGCGGTCTGGACGTAGGTCTGCCGGATGGTCAGATGGGCAACTCTGAAGTAGGACACACCAACATCGGCGCAGGCCGCATTGTTTATCAGATGCTGGTAAAGATCACAAAGGACATTGAAGGCGGAAAGTTCTTTGAAAATCCAGCAATTTCTGCTGCTATAGATGCCTGCAAGGAAAAGGGAACTGCACTGCACCTGATGGGTCTGCTCTCTCCGGGCGGCGTTCACAGCCATATTTCTCATCTGTACGGACTGCTGGAAATGGCAAAACGCAAGGGTCTGTCTCAGGTGTATGTTCACGCATTCCTGGACGGCCGTGACGAACCGCCGGCATCTGCTGCTGGATTTATGAAGGATGCTGTCGCAAAGCTGAACGAGATCGGTGTAGGCAAGGTTGCAACCATTTCCGGACGTTACTATGCAATGGATCGTGACAACGCATGGGATCGTGTAGAAAAGGCATACGATGCAATCGTTCTGGGCGAGGGCGTACAGACAGACGCTGATCCGGTAAAGGCAATCGAGGACAGCTATGCAAACGACGTAACAGACGAATTCATGCTGCCGACTGTTCTGGATAAGAACGGCACCGTTAAGGAAGACGACAGCATCGTATTCTTCAACTTCCGTCCGGACCGTGCAAGACAGCTGACCCGCTGCTTTGTTGACCCGGATTTCAGCGGATTTGAGAGAAAGAACGGCTACTTCCCGGTACAGTTCGTCTGCATGGCACAGTATGATGCAGCAATGCCGAATGTATCCGTTGCATATCCGCCGGAAGATCTGCACATGACTCTGGGTGAATATCTGAGCAAGTGCGGAAAGACACAGCTCCGTATCGCCGAAACACAGAAGTACGCACACGTTACATTCTTCTTCAATGGCGGCAGAGAGCAGACTTTCGACGGCGAAGATCGTATCCTCGTAAAAAGCCCGGACGTTCCCACATTCGATCTGAAGCCGGAAATGAGCGCATACGAAGTCACTGATAAGGTTGTTGAGGCAATCGACAGCGACAAGTATGACGTTATCATTCTGAACTATGCAAACTGCGACATGGTTGGTCACACCGGCGTATTTGATGCCGCTGTTGCTGCCGTAGAGGCAGTTGATACCTGCGTAGGCCGCATGGTTGATGCTATCATGAAGAAGGGCGGTATTGCGTTTATCACGGCTGACCACGGCAATGCGGATAAGATGCTGGAAGAGGACGGCACACCGTTCACTGCACACACCACCAATCCGGTTCCGTTTATCGTAGTCGGCAAGGACTGCAAGCTCCGTGAAGGCGGTGTTCTGGCAGATATCGCTCCGACGATGCTGGAGGCAATGGAACTGCCGCAGCCGGAAGAAATGACAGGCAAGAGCCTGTTCGCATAAGCACAAGGTTTCACCTTCGCAATATACAAAAGCGCCTGTACTTTCGAGCTTTTTACTATATCAAACAAAACGGCACACATTTTGTAAAAACAAGACGTGTGCCGTTTGATCTATGTACTTCTATTCTTCAAAATCAGAAGTCAATTTCTGTATCGTAATAGCAAGCTTTCAGTAGCTTTTCCATTTCCTCCTGAGAGGGCTGACGAGGATTCGACCCGGTGCAGGCATCTGCAATCGCATTCTTTGCCACTTCCGGCAGTTTCTCCAGGAATTCCTTTTCATCAATAACAGACACATCCGCCTTTACGCCGCTCTTGCCATAATTCTTGATGCCCTGGGGAATATCCAGCTGATCGTTCATGGAACGCAGTTCTGCAATCAGCGCATCCACTTTTCCCTCAGTTGTTGCGCCGGACAGTCCGATAAAGGATGCAATCTCTGCATACCGTTCTGCCGCCTCTGCATTCTTCGAATTGTACTTGATGACCTTCGGCAAATACATAGCATTGGCACAGCCGTGAATAATATGATCGCCGGTATAAGCCGCACCTGTTTTATGCGCCATAGAGTGTACAATACCCAACAGTGCATTTGAGAACGCCATACCAGCCAGGCACTGTGCGTTGTGCATGCTTGCACGAGCTTTCATATCGCCATTATAGCTTGCTACCAGATCGCGGCTGATCATCTTGATTGCGTGCAGAGCAAGAGGATCGGTGTAATCGCAGTGCAGAGTAGAAACATAAGCTTCGATTGCATGGGTCATAGCATCCATACCGGTGTGAGCAGTCAGTTTCTTTGGCATGGTTTCAGCCAGAGCAGGGTCAACGATTGCAACGTCTGGAGTGATATTGAAGTCAGCCAGAGGATATTTAACGCCTTTCTTGT
>OHPQ01000558.1_pt1 | contig 15359 bp, 16 predicted proteins | sample 1577821 | NCBI WGS metagenome assembly OHPQ01 (sample SAMEA3879509, study PRJEB24766) | human gut metagenome | biome: human-associated habitat; feature: feces | place: USA | collected 1985/1987 | reverse complement strand
ACGGTTGCTGCAAATGTGGCGGCAATTGCGGGCGGATGCGACATCCTTCGCGTGCATGATGTATTAGAATGCGTGGAGAGCGCCAAAATGGCCGACGCCATTTTTCGCCATCCTGCAAAAGGGGAGGGCTTGGCAGGTGGATAAAATTTTGATTCGCGGATTGCGTATTTTTGCCTTTCATGGCGTCAATCCAGAGGAAAAAGAGGACGGGCAGCTTTTTATCATTGACCTGACGGCGTCATTGGATTTGCAGGAGCCATGTGAGACGGATCGCTTGGAAACAACGGTAAGCTATGCGAAGATCATCAAAACCATCCGCCGTGTGATGCAGTCCGGCAAAAACGATCTGCTGGAGTTTACCGCGCAGCAGGTGATCAACGCTGTTTTTGCGGAATATCCGTCGGTTCAGCAGGTTGAAATCAGATTGAAGAAGCCAAACGCGCCCATTCAGGCGGATTTTGATTACGTTGCGGTTGAATTAATAAGGGGGAGAAACGAAAAATGAATACGGCGATTATCGGCATGGGAACGAACCTCGGCGACAGGTTGGACAACCTGAACCGCGCGGTTCAGGCCTTGAAGCGGTTGCCGCGCACAAAGGTAACCGGCGCCTCTCATCTTTATGAAACGCAGCCTGTGGGCTACTTGGAGCAGGGGCCGTTTTTGAATGCCAACCTCATGGTTGAAACAGACCTCTCCCCGATGGCCCTGCTCGGCGGGTGCCTCGGCATCGAAGCTGCATTTGGCCGGGAACGCACCATTCCAAACGGGCCGCGCATTCTCGATTTGGATCTGTTGCTCTATGAGGGGATGCGGTCGGATTCTTTCGAGCTGACGCTGCCGCATCCGCGGATTGTGGAGCGGGCGTTTGTGATGGTTCCCATGATGGACTTATACCCCTCCGGTCGTGCGCCCGGCCTTTATTTCGCGCCGCATCTCAAGGAAATCGGCGCTGCGGGCGTTGAGCGCTTTCAGTCGGAGTTGACGCTGTAAGGGCAGGTGGATGATTGTCTACATAACCGGAGCCGTATCGCGCGGCTTCGGTTTTTTTCGAAATCAGAGTGATTTGCTAGGGCTAGAGTCAAATTTGTAGAAAGTGGAACTTACACCTGGAAACAAAATATGGTATTATAGTTATAAACAGGTTGTTTGTAACATTGGAAAAATGCCTGTCGGCGCAAAACGTCTCCTGCTGTACGGCGGCAACGCCATTTTTCGCATAGGGGTGCTTTGTGTGTTTAGTAGAATAAAAACAAATCAGCGTGTTGTATGCCTCGCGAAGCGTAAATCCAGTTGAGGCGAACAATGCGTTTTTTCATTAGGAGCAGAAGCCGGTGAAAGAGGTGAAAAAATGTTTCAAAAAAACGATATGGTTCGATATGGCGCGCACGGCGTGTGCAAAATTGAGGATATTACGGAGAAAAGTTTTAACGGCGCGGCAATCCAATATTATGTGCTGCGGCTCGTCTATAACGATACCAGCACAATTTATGGCCCTCTGCATAACCAGACACTTACGCAGAATATGCGCAAGGTTTTATCCGAAGAGGATCTGCGGCCACTGATCCAGACAATGCCGCAGGAGGAATCCCTTTGGATTAAAAATGAGGAAATGCGCAAAGCACGCTATCAGGAAATCCTTGCTGGCGGTAACCGTGCCGATTTGATCCGGATGCCGAAAGCCCTATATCTCCATCAGCGCGAGCAGCAGGAGAAGGGCAGGCGGCTGCATATGTCGGACGACCATTTTTTAAGGAAGCGGAAAAAATGCTGCATGAGGAGTTCACGCTGGTGCTCGGCATTCCCAGAGAGCAGGATCTTCCCTATAATTTGGAACAGCTTCAGGGGGGAGCAGAAAAATTGTGGATAAACGCTCACATGCGCTTATTCCACGCGTCTGAAGGCCACTCTTCTGACGGATTGTTTTTTTGTTTGCCGGCAAGGGGAGTGCTACGCCGTTTTGCTGCGGTTTGAGCGATGGGATTGGCGCGACCGTTTTCAGATCGATTTTATGACCTTCAGCCGCTTTAAGGAAAACATCGCGGGCAGATGCTTTTCCATGTGCGGGAGGGAGTCGCCCGCTGTGATCTGGCAAATTTTTTGCAGGAGGGTTGGGCGGCTGGGCGCATTTTCTTCCCGCAGGCGGTTCTGCTGCACGCGCAGTGCTTGGCGAACCGGGCGGGATTTGGCAGAAATGCCAATTCAGGCTCCAGGCGTTATGGGGAGACTACGCAATATCTAGTGACCGGGGCAGCCTGCGAAGGCCGCCATGGGGAAAAGGCCTCCGGAACGATTATGATCGTTTCAGACGGGCTGTGTCGCTTTAAACTTTGGAACTTGAAAGCCTGCCTTCAGGGATTGGTATAAAATAATAAACATCCACCGGCCAAGCCGGTGGATGTTTATTCGTTTTGATTTCAATAAAGCCTTATTGAAAAACGGCCTTTATTCCGCCTTGCCGCTCTGAAATATGACCGCAACCGCCGCGCGACCGTTACCATACACCGTAGATGCGCCCATCTGGCAGATCATCTCCGGCGGATAGCCCAACGCTGCCTCCAGCGTTTCGGCGGCCTCCTTCGCCTCCTTCTCCCGCTTGGCATAGGTGATAAAGTAAGGGGAGCGCGTTGCAAAGATTGCCTCGCGGCAGTATTCCACAAATTTTGTAAAGGTATTCTGTGCCCCATAGGTGCCCTCAAGCGGCTCCATTTCCCCTTGCGAAACGCGGACGATCGGAAAGGCACGCGTGATCTCAATTGCAATAGCGCGCATAATTTCAAACGCCCCATTGGCGGGCACATACCGCATGCTGAAAGAAGTGATATAGATCTCAATGTGCCGGAACCACTCCTCTAACAAGGCAAGAATATCAGTGCACGCCACGCCTTCTGCCGCCTTTTGTGCCGCTTGCAGCACTGCCGCGCCGAACGCGATCGAATACGTTTTGGAATCGACCACATGGATGCGCAGCTGCGCATCTGGATGCTGCGCGTAAAAAAGCGCCCGCGCTTGATCTGCTGCGCGCCAGGTTGTCATAAAAGAGCTGCCTGCCGTAACGGCGATCACATCCGTATAGCCATGGCGGCAAGCTTTTTCATACCGGTCCAGATACACAGCGGCCGGGATTTGCACAGCTTTCATTTTTTCGTGCTCCGGCATCATTTCATAGAATTCTTCATTGGTGAAATCAATGTTTTCATAGCAGGGCTTTCCGTCAATTTGGAAAAGGACTGGCAGAAGCTCGATATCCCAGCGCTCGGCTTCCTCTACAGGGATATCGCTGCTCGTATCGGTGATGATGCGGATTTTGTCCATATAGAATCCTTTCCTTTCTGTTTGGCCTGCGGTAAACCCACAGCCCAGTGTTTATTCTTCCCAGCAATACTGCGTCAGTTTCCCTTCCCACTGTAAATCAGGAAAATCCCATTGCCTCAGCGCCTCATAAACACCAATTGCCACGGAATTGGAAAGGTTCAGGCTGCGCAGGCCTTTTCGCATCGGCAGGCGCACACAGCTTTCCGGGTTCTCGTGCAAAAGTGCTTCCGGCAAGCCCTTGGTCTCCTTGCCGAATACAAGATAGGCGCCATCCGGGTAACTGATATCGCTGTAACGGTTTGGGGCCTTTGTCGAAAAATAATAGAAAGGCCCGCTGTTTTTTTCGAAAAAGTCTGCAAGGCTATCGTAATAAGTGATATCCAGCAGGTGCCAGTAATCAAGCCCCGCGCGTTTGAGTTTTTTATCGTTTATTTGAAAGCCCATCGGGCCGACCAGATGGAGGCGCGCGCCTGTCGCGGCGCAGGTACGCGCCACGTTGCCGGTGTTCTGCGGAATTTCCGGCTCCACGAGCACAATGTTCAAGGATGCCATTCTTCGTCATTTCCTTCCGAGTCATTTTTAAATGCAGCTCACAAGCCTAAAGCACGGATGAAATCGGGCAGCCCTTCTTCAAAATTCACACCAAAGCGCAGGTCGGTTCCCGCCGCTTTCGTGCGCAGGATGCTGCCACAGGTCAGGTCAACCGCCATGCGCGCAGATTCTTCCAAGGAGCGGCCGCGCATCCGTGCCGCAAGCAGCGCGCTGGCAAACACATCGCCCGTTCCATGATAGAATCCTTCCACTTTGGGGGAAAATATATAATGCGGCTCATTGTCGCCAAGTGTAAGGCTTGCCGCGCCATACTGCTTTTCATCAAACCATACGCCCGTGAGCACCGCCTGTTTCGCGCCAAGCGACAGAAGCCCGTGCAGCAGGCGTTCAATATAGGCCTTATCATACGGGCCTTCCCGATAGGTTTCCCCGGTGAGCATGGCGGCCTCGGTAATATTGGGGACGATCAAATCCGCATGCGTGCAGAGGCCTTTCATCTCCTCCACAAAAGGCGGCTCAAAGGTTTTATAGAGCTTGCCGCCGTCCGCCATGGCGGGATCAACGAGCACGAGCGTGCCCTCTGAACGGAACATGCCGATAAAATCCCGAACGATTGCAACCTGCTCAAAGGAACCCAGATAGCCGCTATAGACCGCATCGAACTGAAGCCCCAGCCGCTTCCAGTGCGCCATGATCGGCCGCAGGTCGGCGGTGAGATCCCGATAGGTGAAATCCGTAAAGCCGCCGGTATGCGTGGAGAGCACTGCCGTGGGGATGACAGCCGCTTCGATTCCCGCAGCGGACAAAATCGGCAAGGCTACCGTTAAAGAGCATTTCCCAAAGCAGGAGATATCATGAATGGCGGCCGCCCGTTTTTGGCGTTTCATAACTGTGCATCTTCCTTTCCGACGATTCGGTTCCATTCCGCAAAGCGCCCCAATGCTTCAAACTTTGTTTGAAGCTATTATATCATTCCCATCGCTGTTTGAAAACCAAAAACTGCTTTTTTTCAATTTGCTTGAAAATTTTGCGTTGCAAAATCTGTCATCAATATCTCCCTTTTGCGCAGCCATACTAACAGAGAATTCAAAAAGGATGGAGGCGAAAAAAATGCACACCAATAAATCAAATATCGCAAAAGGCATCGGCATCGCAATGGCAGTCGGCGGCGCGACGGCGGTGCTTGGTAGCACCATGATGGGCTCTTCTACAAAACGCCATGCGAAGCGCAATATGGGCAAGGCGGTTAAAGCGGTTGAAGACATTGTGGGCGGCATTCAGTCGGCAATCAAATAAATGAGGCAAAAAAGCCGCCCCGACGGCATTCTCTCCTGCCGGGGGGCGGCTGATTCTTGGACATTACAATCTCATTACAATTGCACGGAAATTGTTGCCGGTTCGATGGGCACGTCATATAATGAAATTCAACCGGCGCTTATCATTTCCCCCGAAGGGAAGAAAAGGAGCGATTACATGATTCGATTCTATAAAAAATCCGTCAGCCTGCTGCTGGCAGTATTGCTCTGCCTGCCGCTCGCCGCCTGTTCCAGGGAGGAAGCGGGGGAAACAAACCCACCGCTATCCGTTACCCAGGAGGGCACGATCACACCGGAGCCGAGCGTCACCCTGCCGGGGGCTCCTTCCCAAACGGCTGTTGTTCCAATCGCGCCCTCAGCGCCAAGCACCTCTTCCCCCGGTGAGAACAGCGCCGAGCCCGCGCAGGCGCAGCCCGTCCGGCGCGAATGTGTTACCGGCGCGGCAAAGGAAAACGCGGGAACCTATACGGGACTTTCTCCGCTCCCTGCTGTTACCTTTGAGGTGAAGGACCCGGAGAATCGCCGCGGCCTTTCGACAAAGGGCGTTGGCTATGGCTTTGGCGTGGCGAAGAATGGGAAGCCGCATGATATTTCTGTCAATAACCAAAAGCTGTTTGACAAATACCATGCGCTTGCGCTCGATACCAAATCTACGCAGAAGGTATTGTATCTGACCTTTGACTGTGGCTATGAAAACGGCTATACTGCAAAAATCCTCGACGTGCTGAAAGAAAAGAAGGTGCCAGCCGCCTTTTTCGTCACGGAGCCCTATCTGAAGGATAGCCCGGAAATCGCCGCCCGCATGATCAAAGAGGGCCACATTGTGGGTAACCACTCCAATACCCATCCGGTTTTCCCTACCATTAGCCGCACCAAAATGGCACAGGAAATCCAGGATTGCGACAACTATCTGCGCGAGCATTTTGGCTACAGCGCGCCGTTTTTCCGCTTCCCTACTGGGGAATATTCCGATAGCGCGTTAGATCTCGTGCAATCCCTCGGCTATACGAGCGTGTTCTGGTCTGTCGCCTATGGAGACTATGATGTCAACAAGCAGAAGGGCAAGCAATATGCCTTTGATACGGTAACGGCCCGCCTGCACCCGGGAGCGGTACTTCTCCTGCACGCGGTTTCCAAGGATAATGCGGCGGCGCTTGGCGAAATTATCGATTGGGCGAGAGAGCAAGGGTATATGTTTAAGGCATTGACGGAGTATCAGGGGTAGTAGGTGGTCAGGGTTTCGATTTATAGAAAAATGGGGAGTCACCTAGGTGACTCCCCATTTTCGTGTGGGCTACCAAGCCATTTTAAATTGCTGCGTAATATTCATTTGAATTGATAGGGGCGCCAACGAATCTTTGAGGTAGGTGTTAATTATGTCTTTCGAAACATAGGTGGCAGATAACATATTCCCTGTTTTGGCATCTATGGTGCATGTAATTGTGCTCCCGGAGAAGTTATTTGTTAACCTTTCCACCTCAAGGCCTGACTCCTTCATCATTTCTTTCAATTGCTCGGTATCCATGAAAAAAAATACTTTTCCATGAGCGCTGTTGCTGATATTAAGCACATCTTTTTCGTCATTCATTGTAATTTTCAGGGTGTAAACGCCATTTGACAGGACTCTTTCAGCAGATTTTACCGCTGAAGCAGGAAGCTTGCTGGCCCAGGATTGACCAACTACAGGAAACAGCTGATTTAGGTTTTGCCCCTTTTGCGTCACCCCGTCATCGCTGAAATCATCAGAAAGTCCGAAAGCAGACATTTTTCCGGTCGTTACATAAGTAAGGCCCGGTTTACCCGTTTTCACCTTATTTGCTGCCGTATTAAAATACGAAACGATTTCGGCCTTACTCTCTTTCTCCGAAGAGCCTCCTCCATTCGGTTTTGTTGTTGTGTTGGAAGAACCCCCATTTGGCTTCGTCGTACCGGACGCATTGCCGCCTGAATTCTTTTTCGTCGTTGTGGAAGAAGCGCTGGAGGATTTTTTTGTTGTCGTCGTCTGCCCGCTGCCGCCCTTTGCGATTGTTCCGGCCGCATCACCGCCCTGGCCGTCCGCATTCTGTGATTCTCCCGGAATGGCGGCGTCTGCTCCTGCCGCCGTGCCGGGTTCCTGCGTGGAGGAAGCGCCGACGTCCGGGCCTGTTGAGAGGGCATCCTGATCCTTGCTGCCGCACCCTGCGAATAAAGTCACAATCAAGCATGCTGCCATTAACACTGTAACGAATTTTCGGTTCATTCGAAAAAATCCTTTCCGGTTGAAAATGATACGCTCTTTTTCATCATGCATGCTGTTACCACTTCATGGTGAAAGACTGCGTTGTCGTTACATTCATCGTCATGCTGATTGGGAACACCGACAGCTTTGAAATGGAAATCTTCATCGTTACGTCTGTATAATATTTTGCCGACAGCATTCTGCCCGTCTTGGCATCCACCACACAGGAGATTTTGCAGCCGCTGTAATTGGTGGAAAAGCTCATGTTTTTCAGCATGGCCTGCGCCTCGGCATCGCCGGACTGGGCCGCCAGATCCATCAGCTCCTCCGTATCATAACAGGTGAACGCCTTGCCATGATTGCTGGAAACGGGTTTTGGGTTTTTCTCATCCTTCATCGAGATGGCAATGTAATACTTTCCGTCCTTTTCCGTGCAGGTTGCGCTCTTGACCCCCTTTGTTTCCAGCTTGCTCGACCAATTCTGCCCGGCTACTGGGAAAACATCGTTGAGGTTAGAGCCTTTCTTGTAGGATTGGCTGCTGTTTTCCGCCTCGCTTGTGCCTGTAATATTCTCCCGCACACGCATCGTGGCCTTTGCATCCAGCGCGGGCTTGCCGGACTTTACCTGATTTGCAGCCGTATTGAAATAGGTGACGATTTGCTGCACGGTGCTGAGGTTTTTCACCGGCGTTCCGCCGGACGGCTTATCATCCCCAGAGCCCCATACGGCGGCATCTGTTGCCGTTTCCTCCGGCTTTACCGCCGGAAGCGTCGCATTGGGGTCGGTCAGCTGACCCAGGATTTCGTCTGGGATGCCAAGATCGGAAAGAGAATCCGCTCCGCCCTGCTTGCCGCTCGTCGGCTTGGAGCCGGATTGCGTAGCATTGCCGTTTTTCGACGGCGTAAGGGATTCATCTCCGGCAGGCTCACTGCTAAGGACGGATGCGCCGCCGCTCTCGGTAACGCCGGAGGGCTGTGGATCGTGATTCGCCTGATAAACGTGAACGCTCCAGATGGTCAGCCCGGCAACAGCCAACAGGACCGCCAGAACGACCGCGATGATTGCAACAATTTTTTTGGTGTTTTTTTGCTCGGTTTCCATCATAAAACCGCCTTTCCGGACCAAAAATCAGTCCTCATCAAGCTTGAGCACCGCCATAAACGCCTCCTGCGGCACTTCGACCGTGCCGAAATGGCGCATGCGCTTCTTGCCTTCCTTCTGCTTTTCCAGTAGCTTCTTTTTGCGGGTGATGTCGCCTCCGTAACACTTGGCCAGCACATCCTTGCGCATCGCCTTGACGGTTTCGCGTGCAATGATCTTCCCGCCAATGCCGATCTGAATCGGGATTTCAAACATTTGGCGCGGGATGTTTTCTTTCAGTTTCTCTGCGATCTTCCGCGCGCGCGCATACGCTTTATCCGTATGGATGATGAACGACAGCGCATCGATCACATCCCCATTTAATAGAACATCCAGCTTCACAAGGTCCGAGCGCCGGTATTCAGAAATCTCATAATCAAAAGAGGCATAGCCCCGCGTGCGGGATTTGAGCGCATCGAAAAAATCGTAAATGATCTCATTGAGCGGCAGCTCATAATGGATATCCACACGGTCGGCGGCGAGATAGGTCATATCCTGAAACACGCCGCGGCGATCCTGGCACAGCTCCATAATCGCGCCGACATAATCAGAGGGCGCATAGATATGCGCATTGGTCATCGGCTCCTCACAAAAATCAATCCGTGCGGGGTCGGGGTAATGGGTAGGATTATCGACCTCCAGACATTCGCTGTCCGTCATATGGATTCGGTAAACGACGCTGGGGATGGTGGTCACTAAATCGAGATCATATTCGCGCTCCAGGCGCTCTTGAATGATCTCCAGGTGCAGCAGCCCCAAAAAACCGCACCGGAAGCCGAAGCCGAGCGCGCCGGAGGTTTCCGGCTCATAGGAAAGGGAAGCGTCGTTGAGCTGCAATTTCTCCAGCGCATCGCGCAGCGCCTCATAATCCGCGCCGTCCGCCGGGTAAACGCCGCAGAATACCATGGGGTTTGCCCGGCGGTAGCCGGGCAGGCTTTCTGCGGCCGGGTTGTTGGCCAATGTGACCGTATCGCCCACCTGCGCATCGCGCACCGTTTTGATGGACGCAGTGATGTAGCCGACTTCCCCCGCACAGAGCTGCTCGGCGGGTTCCATTGCGGTCGCGCGCATGTAGCCGACCTCGACAACGGTAAACTCAGCGCCCGTGGACATAAAGCGCATCGTATCCCCTGCCCGGATGGTGCCGTCCATCAGCCGGACGTAAACGATAACGCCCCTGTAGCTGTCGTATACCGAATCAAATACCAGCGCGCGCAGCGGAAGGCCGTCGTCCCCCTCAGGGGCGGGGATATCCTGCACAATGCGTTCGAGCACCTGCTCCACATTTTCGCCGGTTTTGGCGGAAACGCGCGGCGCCTCCATGCACGGCAGGCCGATCACATCCTCCACCTCCTGTGCGACGCGCTCGGGCTCCGCAGCGGGGAGGTCGATTTTGTTCACAACCGGAACGAGCTCCAGATCATGATCCAACGCGAGATAGGTATTCGCCAGCGTTTGCGCCTCAATGCCCTGTGATGCGTCGATAATCAGCACCGCGCCTTCGCAGGCCGCCAAAGAGCGGGAAACCTCATAGTTAAAATCCACATGGCCGGGGGTGTCGATCAGGTTGAGCTCATAGGTCTGCCCGTCCTGCGCGGTATAGTCGAGCTTTACTGCGTGCGCTTTTATGGTAATCCCGCGCTCACGCTCCAGATCCATATTATCCAGCAGCTGCTCTGTCATATCCCGCTTGGCGACGGATTGGGTTAATTCCAGCAGTCGGTCCGCTAGGGTCGATTTTCCGTGATCAATATGTGCAATGATGCAAAAATTTCGGATATGGTCTTTTGAAACGGGCAAACCCTATCACCTCGTAAAATATTTCAATTCATCTTACCACAGCGGGTATGGGTTTCGCAAGCTTTTTACACACAAAGGCAAAGCTTGGCAAGCACCGGGAGATTTGATTTGTGCGGCCTCTGAAAAAGAATGGGATGACAAACAGCTTTGGGTATGCTATAATAAACAATAATTATTTTTTGGATCAAAAGCATCCCAATGGAGGAGAGTCAGCCGCATGGAAACAAAAGAGGCATTGGCACTTATTTATAAAAGCGTTTCACCGGTTTTGGAGGAAAACGGTTTTGAGCCGATCTACCCGCCGGACGTCAGAAAAAACGAGATCCCAATTGAGGAGCGGGCGGACAAGCTGCGCATCAGCTTCCAGGGCGGGAAGGGCGCCGTCCGGATTGAATATAAAGAGGAGCGTATGGTGCTCCTCTGCACAGAGATCAACGCCTCCGAGGCAACGGATGAGGATTATAAGCAGGCCTCCCTCTCCCTGTTCGATCCTTCTACGGCGGATGATAAGGATATCCGCTATATCGGCAATGAGTTTTCTGACACTGTGCGTCAAAAATTTGGGAAGAAGGACCGGGGCACGGCGAAAACGAAGCTCCCCACGCCTGTGTCCAAATCCGCGGCGAAAAGTGGCGCGCTTGCCTATGATCCGAATACGCTTGCCAGCCGCTTTACCACCATGTATCCCGAATTGCGCGAGATGTATAAAGCAAACGTCGAAAAATACGGCGATTTCCTTGCGGAGGAATTCTTCCGGGAGTACGGCACGCCGGCCGCGATGCAAACGATCCGGCAAAATGATAAACAGCGCATGAAGAAGCTGTTTAACCTCCTGGATGACATCTATGAGGACGGCACAAATGAAACGCAAAGCCTCATCGCGGTGACGATTCTCGGCGCGATGCACACAGATCCCCAATTGGTGGAGAATGCAAAGGAATACATGAGCGAAACGCTTGCCCAGCCGGTGCTGGCCGTCGTTCGCTATTTAAATTCCCCTGCGGGCAAACGGGCAGGGAAAAAGCTGGAGAATCCGCCTCCCTATAAGCCGAAAAAGGCGCAGAAGGAAAAGGGAATGTTCCGCCAGATGCTTGGCTTGTGAGCAGCCCTGCGTAAAAATGATTCAGACCACAGCGCGAATGGAGGCGCTGTGGTCTTTTTTAATATGGCTTATTCGCACAATATAATCCAATGGGCTATTGAAACAGGAAAGCATCAGTGTACAGGCTGAAAACCGATGTGTACCCCTGTACACTGATGCAAGTGATCTAAAAGAGGCAAGACTTCCGACCATCGAAATTTAAAAAATGCCTCTTGAGCGTTGAAGAAGAATGTTAAAAGGATCTGCCGCGAAATGCAAGGCATTTTGCGGCAGATCCCCTTTTAAAACTGTTTTTGCCTCACGCAAGCAATTTTTTGGCTTCGCGCGCCCGAAACCGCGTTTTTTCGTGACGAGTTTCCGCAATGAGCGTTTTGAAACGCGCCCTGTTCTGACTACGCTTCCGGAAAAGCCTTATTTCTTTTTGCGTGTGACGATCAAAAGACCGCAGGCTGCCAATGAAGCGAGCACTGCGCCCCCTACCACAAGAGAATCTCCGGTGTCGGCAATCTCCGGCTCCTGCGTTTGCGTGCCGGCAGATGTTTGCGCCTGTGTATCGCTCTGGCCGTTAGTAGGCTCCTGCGTCACGGGCTGTGTGGGCTCCTTTGGTGCAGCAGTCGTCCCATCTGTGGTTGTCACAGTGGTTAAGGGATGATCTGGCACTTCAACCCCAAACAGCGAAAGGTCAATGGAGGCCACAAACGCCTCCTGTGCGGGCGCGAGCAGATGCGCGCCGTCGCTTGTGAAATCATCCGGCATTTTGGTGGGATCAGATGGATCCTTCAGACAATCGAGGTTGATCGCGCCATCCGTTTGATCCGTGGTGCGCACCCATTGGGTCAACTGATCGCACATTGCCTGCGCTTCGGGCGTCCACTCCAAATCGACCTGGCCGGTTTTCAGCAGGTCACGCGTGTAGCCCTTCCAGGGGGACATCTCTGCAAACACGATCTTTACGCCATCCGCGTGCGCCATTGCGGTCAGTTTTTGATAGCCCGCTATCAGCTCTTCCACAGAGGCCTCGGGCACCAGGCCGACCATACTGTAGCAGCGCGGATGCAGGATATCATTGAGCCCGATTTTTACCAGCGTGTATTTCACGCCGGGCTGGTCGAGCGCGTCTTTCTGGAAGCGGTCGATCATAGCCTTGCCATAGATGCTTCCCATCGGCCCCACGCCATCGCTGAGCAGGCAATTGCCCACAATCGATTTTTGCAGCACACCTACCTTGTTTTCACCGGTCTCCTCCATGATCCGTTTGGCAAGCAGTTTTGGAATATCGTTGCTCGTGGTTGAATCGCCAATGACGACAATGGAATAGGCGTCTGCATCCGCGTAAACATCCAGTCCGCTGAGCAACGGAACGACAGAAACCAGCGTGCCGAACGACAGTTGGATTCCGGCAAGCTTCTGATCCTCTGTGTGGTTACCGAAAGTCAGATAGGTCGTCGCGCCATACAGAGCCATCGTCTGCACCTTGCCAAAATCCTGTGCATAATAGGTGACGCACAAATCCTCCAACGCGCGCACCTCCATATCCACGGGGTCACAGTAGACAATACCGCCCGCCGGGATAGTAACCTTCCGGCTGCCGTTGAACGTTACGGGGATGCTGCTGCCCGCTATAATTTCCGCACCGGAATCACCCTTGGCGCGCGCAATGCTCGCCTGGTCAATGACAAGCGGCGAAGCGCCGTTTTCATTGGAGAGACAGAATCGTACCTGATTGCCGCCGAGTGTCGGCGTCAGCCGGATGCGGGCAGTCATATTTTTCACAAACGGAGAAATAGACAGCCCTTCTGTGTTTTTCTTTCCCTCCAGGAGGGAAACGGAGATATCCGTCATTCCAGCACTCCAGGAGCCAACCCAATGTTTCCCGTTGGTAAGCGCTCCGGCTCCGACTGCTGCTGTGCCCACCAGCAGCGCGATGCTGAGAAGCGATACTAAAAGTTTTCTGCACTTTTTCATCAATATGCCCCCTTCGAAAAGATATTTTTACCATAATTTTTACAGTAATACACCTTTTAGATTATAACTTTAGCATTCAAAAAGGAGGGCTGTCAACAGATTTTGATAAAAAATATAAACAGAATATTAATTCTATATAAATTTAACACGGATTTTAATTATTATATCCTACTAACAGACATTTATGGATTAAGTAATACACCCGCAGTACATAAAAGGGCTGTAGTTTAGATGGGGAAGCAGAGGATCGTGGCCGCAAGCATACACTGCGCCGCATAATACGTGATGATATTTAGGCAGCGCAGCCAATATTTTTTGCGATTCGTAAAATTGAGAAGCGCCAGCGACCCGTCCGAGATGGCGAACAGCAGCGCCCCGCCCCCCAGCAAAAACAGGATGGAAAAGCGCAGCGGGAGCCCTGCGCGTACGCAAGAAATGGCCAGATAACATGCGTGGATTACCATCGCGGCCAAAATTGCCGTATAGAAGGCCATCGGGATTTTCAGCTTCCCGGCATCCACCTGTAAGGGTTTCATCGAGAGCGCGGCGGCGGCAAGCACCAGAATCAGGATGAGGATTTCATACCATGCCACTGGGCTCCGATCCGGGAACAGCCTGCTAAATGCGATGGCGTACGCCGCCAGATAGAGGATGTGTGATAGGGCAAATGCGATCATCCCATATAAAAAGAATTGCCTTTTATTCCCAATTGCCTCATAATGCAGCAGTGCATCCCCAATAAAGGAGCCAAACAGGGCGCCGAGCACCAGCCAGGAATAAGCGGAGTAGTTTTTAGCATGGAATATGGCGCATAAGCCGACCACCAGAAATAGAGCAGAGCAGAGCTGTTTGTAGGCGAGCGACCGGTAGCTGCGGTTCGGCCATTCGATCTTTAAAAAAATAGGAACGAAAATAACCTCTAGCGCAATGGCCACAAACATCAGTATTTGCAAAAACTTCAATCGATTCCTCTCCTTTGGGTGAAATCCATATGGGGAAGTTACGGGTTAAAAAAACAGAATCGTACTTGCAAGCAAAACCTGCGCCGCATAATAGGTGCCGATATTGAAGCATTTAAGCGGGAATGTTTTTTTGGGCCCAAAGTTCAGCATCGCAAGCGTTGCATCCGAAAGCACAAAACACAGGGAGCCGGCAATCAGCACAGCTGCCGCTGCACCGCAGAGCGGCGTTCCCGCAATGAGGCAGCGGATGCCAAGGGAGCTGGCCTTCACCATCATCGTAACGAGGATGCACATATAGAAAAAAGCAGGGATTTTCGCCTTGCCGGGATTAATCTGCAAACGATGGGTGCTCACCAGGCCGATAATGACGATCGCCGCAATGCACAGGCATTCATAGAGATTGAAAAATCCAGCCCCCGGGAAAGTTTTTTGCAGCGCGGTGCAAAAGGCTACCACATAGAAGATGTGCGCGGTCAAGAAGCTAAACAAGCCGAGCAGAAAATAGAGCAGCTTGCTGCTGACGTGGAGGAAGAGATCCCCCAGCCAGGAAAAACCGAGGCCGCACAAAATCCACAGCGCATAGCGGGAGAACTGCCCCGCCAACACAATCGCCAACACACCAACCAGAATGAACAGGGTGGAACAAATCATTTTCAGCAAAAGGGATTTTCTTGTTTTTTTCGGCCACCCAGCCTTCAGGAAAAAGGGGACGATCCCCGCCAACAGCAAAATCGATGCTGCCATCAAAATCCGGTAACCCGTCAATCAAAGCACCTCCGCAATTTATTGCCGCATGATCTTCGCCGCTCCGAAAGGAACAGGAGCTTTTCGATACAGAAAGGATCAGGGGGAGCAGAATGCGCTTGCGTTCGCTCCCCTTTTTTATTGTCATAATCGGCTGCTTTTATGCCGCGCTTGCCGCAGACCGCTGCGTTTGCAGCAGGGCATTATACCAGCCTGCCCTTATACACCGGCTCGGCGATCCGCC
>OHPQ01000540.1_pt1 | contig 15851 bp, 16 predicted proteins | sample 1577821 | NCBI WGS metagenome assembly OHPQ01 (sample SAMEA3879509, study PRJEB24766) | human gut metagenome | biome: human-associated habitat; feature: feces | place: USA | collected 1985/1987 | reverse complement strand
AGAACTGCCGCCACGTGCTGCGGGTCGGACAGGTCCTTAGGCGTCATGCGAGCGAGCTCTGCACGAATCTTCTCGGCGTTTGCCTCGGAGGAATCGCTCGCGTAGTCGCGGATCATCAGGTCGTATTCGGTATCCATGCTGGAACCGGCGAGCTGCTCGAGCTGCATCTGCACGAGCTTGCCCTGGTTACCCAGCTTGACAATGCAATCCTTAAGCTCGGTCTTTGCCTGCTGCATGATCTCGAAGCTCGAGAAAATACCGGTAATGTCGGCGAGTGTGACGTAGTCGTCGAGCTCGAGGGCCGTCAGGCGCAACAGGGAGCGATCGAGCGACTGACGGGTAGTCTGGAGCGTGGCGACGAGCTGGTTGACCGAGCTCATGATGGTGGTGACGGGCTGGATCTCGTAGCTCTTGCCGTGGACGTACACGTTGACGACGGCGCGACGAGCCGAAACCGAGATCACGATGGCATCGGTGAGCACCGACATGCGAGCGGCAGTACGGTGACGCATGCCCGTCTCACTCGTGGCGAGCGAGGGATCGGGATTGAGGTGGAAGTTGGCGCGCAGGATCTGGGTGAGGTCGCCATCGATAACGATGGCGCCGTCCATCTTGGAAAGCTCGAACAGGCGGTTCGAGGTAAACGAAATGTTGAGCGGGAAGCCGTCGTTACCGGCAGCGAGCACGTTTTCGGTGTCGCCGACGCAGATAAGGGCGCCCAGGTGACCGGCGATGATCATGTCGAGGGCGGTGCGGATCGGCTGACCAGGTGCCGTCAGGCGGATGGCCTGTTCCATACGCTTTTGCAGCTCGTTCTTATCCAAGGCATCGCTCCCATCGTATACGCTCCATAAACGCTAAATAGTTTCTCACGGTTTGTCCCTGCGGCGCTTGCGAAATCCGATGCTTACAGAATGAGCGAACACAGCTGAGAGCCCAACCCAAATCAGCTGTTCATGTGGTAGCATCGGGATTCGCATAAATGAGGGAGTAGTCGCGTGATCGGGTTCGCCTCCGGTGGCGCGGCAAGTCAACACACTGGCCGATGCGGCCTGGCTTGCCTTAATGAACGAGACTCGTGGCTGTGCGCGCAACGCGTACGCCACGGGTCTTTTTTGTTACTCCCCCAAGAGGTACACGCGGGCCCGCCCGCAGAGAGGGAGCCAGACTATGGGACTCGCAGAGCTTGTGTTGCTCGCTATCGGCCTTTCTATGGACGCTTTTGCCGTATCCATCTGCAAGGGCCTTGGCATGAAAAGGATCAACCTTAAGGTCGCCGTGATACTCGGCCTGTTCTTTGGCGGTTTCCAGGCCGGCATGCCCGTAATTGGGTGGGCCCTTGGTAGCCAGTTCATGGGCATCATCAGCCCCATCGACCACTGGATCGCCTTTATCCTGCTCGCCTTTATCGGCGGCAAGATGCTGTGGGAAGCCTTTACTGAGGACGAGAACGAAGGCGACGGCAAGGATGCCGAAAAGATCGACCTGGGCGAATATCTAATCCTTGCCATCGCCACCTCGTTTGCCGCGCTCTCGGTCGATATCGTTCCCGCCGTGTCGCTCATTGGCATCACGACCTTTGTCTTCTCCGTTGCCGGCGTAGCGATCGGCCACACCTTTGGCGCGCGCTACGAAAAGCCCGCCACCATCGTGGGTGGCGTCGTGCTCGTCCTCATCGGCCTCAAGATTTTGCTGGAGCATCTGGGGATTTTGGCGCTGTAAAACACCCTTCAAAACTAAACGTCCGGATGAGGCCTCATGCAGAGTTTTGCATGAGGCCTTTTCATGCAGACTTTTGCATGTCATACTGATATGCAAAAGTCTGCACGTTAGGAGATCGCCGTGGACACCCTTCCCATCACCACACCGCGCCAAGCTGGCATCTATGTGCGCCAGGCACGCGAGACTCAGGGTCTCACCCGTGCCGCCCTCGCCAAAAAGGCCGGTGTTTCGGAGCGCCTGCTCGCATCGCTCGAGCTAGGAGACGCCACCGGCATTCGACTCGACAAGTTGCTGGCGATTTTCGACGCTCTTGGACTGGCGCTCGCAGCACAAGGGGATATAAGCGAAACGAAAAATGAGCACCCAGTCGACGCCCCGCATGCTGATCAACCTTGCAGCACCTCCAGACGCCATCACGCCCAACGTCTTCATCATCGCAACCGTCGCAGCACAACCATTCCGGCTCTTGCAGATACCCCCCTTACGTCCGAGCTCTACGACAGGGCCTTCGCCGATTTCGCCATGTCCAATCTCGGAGTCTCGATTGCCGCAAACGCATCTAACCAAACCAAGCCCGAAGGGAAATAGCCAATGGCCAGAACATCACTTCGGACCATTATTTGCGGCGTACCTGCGGGAACGCTCACGCAAGATGAGAACGGTCTTATCAGCTTTACCTACGATCATGACTATGACGGGCCAGCCCTATCGACCAACATACCCGTATCAAATCGCACATACGGCCAACAGGTCATGAATCCGTACTTGTTTGGCCTTCTACCCGACAGCGAGGACCAACGAAAAGCGATTGCCGCCGAATTCAACGTTAGGCCCAACAATCCCGTTGCGTTGCTCAGCCATATCGGACTCGACTGTCCGGGCGGAGTGCAGTTTTGTGCCGAAGAAGATGCCGACGCCGTCCTGCATCGCGCTGGCGACTACCGCCCTATAGACGACCACGAAATTGCTCTCCGTCTCAAGTCGATCAGAGATGACCACGATGCATCGTGGATGGGTCTAGATGAAAGTTGGTCGCTTGGAGGCAACCAGGGCAAGTTCGCGCTCGCGTTCATAAACGGCCGCTGGTGCGAATGCATGGACTCCTCGCCCACGACGCATATTTTCAAAAATGGAGTTATCGGATTTAAACTCGAGGCTCTCAATGAGTTTGTCTGCATGAAAAGCGCCCAGCGCGCCGGTATCGCAACGGCAAACGTCGAATATCGTATGTTTGAGGACGAACCTGCCCTCATTGTTGAGCGCTATGACCGCGTGAAAGTCAAAGACGGAACGATCAGGCGCCTACATCAAGAAGACCTCTGTCAGGCACTTGGGGTGATGCCCGCCCAAAAGTACACGGCAGACGGCGGCCCGACCACACGCGACATTCAAGAGCTCCTCGTAAATACGAGCCACCATCAACTTAACCTGTATCTGTTTACGCAGATACTGTTCTTCAACGCCATTATCGGCGCACCGGATGCGCACGCGAAAAACTATTCCCTGCTCCTTGGAAACGACGGCGCAGCCATGATGGCTCGTATGTACGATGTCGCGTCGGGTTTGGCGTATGAGCGCATGCGCCGCTGGGCGCGCCTTGCCATGAGCGTTGGCGGCGAAAATCGTGTGGGGCGCATCGGTCCAGGCGCTATCCGCCGATACCACGGTATGGGCGACCCCGCGCTGGAGGCGACGCTCGCCGATGCCGGGCTATCCGAGAAGTTTTGCTTTGCGACCATGATGGACCTCGCCTACGAGGTACCCATTTGTATGGAAGAGGTCATGGACGAATACGCCGACCTGCCCGGCATGGCGGACCTGCGCGAGCATATGCTCGGCCCCGTCCGCGAAAACTGCCAGCGCACCCTCGACCTCATCAAGGCGGATATGGGCTAGACGCCAATCAATTTCCCATTTCTTAAAAGCAGAGAAGGGGCACCCGTCGAATGCCCCCTCTCGTAATGTCATTTGCAATCCGCTAGCACGTGACTCGGACTGCTACTAGCGCAACCTTTGCGCAGCGAGGCGCTTGAGGACGTCGATGAGCAGCTCGTAGAAGCGCTCGGCAGAAGCGAGCTCCATGCTCTCGTCCGGGGTGTGGACATCGGAGAGCGTCGGGCCCACGGCGATGGCGTCCAGGCCGTGCAGGGCCTCGGCAAACAGGCCGCACTCAAGGCCGGCGTGAATGGACTCGATGCGCAGCTCGGAGCCAAAGAGCTCGCGATAGCTCTCGACAAAGACGTCGCGGACCGGCGAATGCTCGGCATAGCTCCAGCCGGGATACTCAAACTCAAACTTGGCGTCAAAGCCCAGGACATCGGCCAGCGTCTGCAGGCGGTCCTTGAACTCGTTCTGCAGCGAGGTGATCGAGGAGCGCGGTGACAGCATGATCTTGACCTCGTCGTCAGAAGTGGCAACCACACCGATGTTGGAGGAAACCTCGACGGAGCCGTCGGTGGCGACGTTGCGGCGAATCACGCCGTTGGGGGCAAGACGCAGGGCGCGGATGAGGGCAAGCGCGGACTTCTGGTCCATGGCCTCGACCTCGGCGTCATCGACCACTACAACGGCACCCGCCGCAGCGTAAAGACCCTTTCCGGCGGCGAGAGCTTCAAGGCTTCGCTGGCGCTGGCGCTCGGCCTTTCGGACGAGGTGCAGAGCAGCGCCGGGGGCATCCGGCTGGACACTTTGTTCCTGGACGAGGGCTTCGGCTCGCTGGACGAGGAATCGCTGGAGCTTGCCATCCGGGTGCTCTCCGGCCTGACCGAGGGCGACCGGCTGGTGGGCATCATCTCCCATGTGGGGGCGCTCAAGGACCGCATCGACCGGCAGGTGGTGGTGCACAAGGCCCGCACCGGCGGCTCCACCGTAGAGCTGCGGGTGTAAAACGCTTCTGGCGGGGCACACTAGGGGCGGAGGTGAATTTTGATGAATTCTCTGGAACCCTTCATCCGCCGCGAACTGGAAAACCAGCCCGGCACCGCTGCCGCCCCGCAGGCAAGCAGCACCCGCAATACCCCGCCGCTGGGCAGTATGCCCTTGCAGCCCCCTGCTGCGCCGGACACGCCCGGCACCCAGCTGCCCCCGCCGGAGCTGCCGCAGCCCGAAAAGCCCGGTGTCCCCATGACTGACGGCACCCCCATGGCCTGCCGTCAGAAGAATGCCGCCGCCTTTCTGGCCGGGGACGTGCAGACCAGCGTGATGGCGCACTACGCGCCGGGGCTATTCAGCACAAAGCAGAAGCTGCACAGCCGCCACCCCGCCCCGGACGAGGACACCGCCGCCGTTTTAGAGCTGGTGGAATGGCGCGAGGACGCCCCTTACGGCTGAGCGTAACAAAAATTTTTTAAAATATTTCAGTTTACCTGTTGAAATCTCGCCGCACTTCCCTTATTATGGTAGCATACAAACATAAAGGCAGGTTTTGCAATATGGCAGAGATCAAATACGAAGTTGTCCAGCGTGTAGCCGTGCTGAGCCAGCGTCCCCGCGGCTGGGAGCGTCAGCTGAACCTTATCAGCTGGAACGACGGCGAGCCCAAGTACGACATCCGCGACTGGTCCCCGGACGGCACCCGCATGGGCAAGGGCATCTCCCTGAGCCACGACGAGCTGGCCATCCTCAAGGGCATTCTGGAGGACATGGAGCTGTGAGCGGGGGCGACCGCGCAGAGTTTCTGGACATCTGGCAGCAGCACGTCACCCGCCCGGGCAGCGAAAAGCTGCTGGACTGGCTGGACAAAAAGACGGATTTTTTCACCGCACCGGCGTCCACCCGCTTTCACGGAGCCTGTGAGGGCGGGCTGTGCATGCACAGCCTGAACGTCTACCACGCGTTGCACGACAGCTTTTTCACCGAGGGCGAAAGCGAGGAGAGCTACGCCATCTGTGCCCTGCTGCACGACTTGTGCAAGGCCAACTACTACAAGCTGGGCACCCGCAACGTGAAGAACGAAGCCACCGGACAGTGGGAAAAAGCGCCCTTTTACAGTGTAGAGGATCTGTTTCCCTACGGTCACGGCGAAAAGAGCGTGTTTCTCATCGAGCGGTTCATGAAGCTGAAGGTGGAGGAAGCAGTTGCCATCCGCTGGCACATGGGCGGCTTCGACGATGCTGCCCGGGGCGGCTGTTTTGCCATCTCGGAGGCCTACGACAAGTACCCGCTGGCGGTCAAACTGCACATCGCAGACCTGCAGGCTACCTATCTGATGGAGCACCGTACCAGCAATATGCGCTGAATAAACTAAACAGGCGGCTGTACAGCATTTTGTACAGCCGCCTGTTTGTTTGTAGAAATTTTCAGCAGCCTTCTCCGGCGCAGAGGGCTTTCACCTTCTGCACGGCGGCAGCCACAAGACTGCCAATGGGCTGGTCGGGCACGCCGACGATATAGTTTTCACAGTGGTTCACCGGGATCAGCACCCGGGTGGCGCTGCTCTGGCACACTGCCGTGGCCATGGCGGGGGTGATCTCTCCCAGCAGCGCATCTGCAATGACGATGCCGATGGGCCCCACGATGATATCCGCATTGCGGCAGTTCACCACCACGGCGTTCTCGCCGGTGGCGGCACGCGGGGCACCGGCCTTGTGCATGGCCTGCGCGGCAACGCTGTTGGTGCCCACGGCCACCAGCCGGATATCCGGGCACTGGGCGCTGAGGGCGGCCACCAGCTGGCGGCCCAGTCCCCCGCCCTGCCCGTCAATGACAAGCACGTTCATGCCGTACCTCAGAAGTCGATCTCTTCCAGCCGCAGCAGCGCCAGAATGTAGATCTTGACGGCCTCCAGCAGCTTGTCGATGGGAGCTGCCTCGTTGGCACCGTGCATCGGACCGCCGAACTCCGGCAGCTTCACATCCTCATGCTCCGGGCCGAAGCTGACAGCATAGGGGAAGTGGCGGGCATAGGTGCCGCCGCCCATGGTGAAGGGGGTGGCATTCTCGCCGGTCACCTCGTTGTAGGTGTCGATGCAGGCGCGGATGGCGGGGCTGTCGGCCTCGATGTAGAACGGCTCGGCAGCATCCACATCCTCCAGCTTTGCGCCCTCGCCCAGCGCAGCGGTGATTTGTGCGGTCAGCTTTTCGCCGTTGGTGCAGGTGGGGAAGCGGCTGTCGATGGTCTGCACCAGCTTGCCGTCCTCCATATAGATGCGGCCGCCGATGATGGTCAACGGGCCGAAGGGGCCGTCGGCGCAGTCGATGCCAAGGCCGGTGCCTGCGGTGGAGCTGTGCAGTTTGCGCAGTGCTTCCAGATAAGCGCGCTCGGCATCGTTGCACAGGTCGTTGTCCAGCAGATAATCCGCCACCAGACCGATGGCGTTCACCGTGCCCTCCGGCATGGCGGCGTGGCCGGATTTGCCCCAGCCGCGCACCCGCACGCCGTCCCCTTCCGGTTCCAGCGTGATGTTGGGGGCGTTCTTCAGCTTGCGGATATCGGTCTTGACCAGTGCGCTGGCGCGGTCCGGCACCGCGTTGTTGGCAACACCGCCCTCAAACTCTGCAATGACACCGTTACACACCGGGCTGACGATCTTGCCGCCGAAGTGGCCCTTTTCGCCGTTGCACACTGGGAACTCCGCATCCGGGGTAAAGCAGAACACCGGGGCAGGATAGTTCTCCAGATAGTACTTCACATCGTTCATGTGGGTCTCCTCGTTGTCGCCCACAATGGCACGGATGGGGTAGCGCAGCTGGTAGCCCTGCTCCTTGAGGAACTTCAGCGCGTACAGAGTAACGATCATCGGGCCCTTATCGTCCGAAACGCCGCGGCCCAGCAGCCAGCCGTCCTGAATGCGCATCTTAAAGGGGTCTGCCGTCCAGCCGTTGCCCACGGGCACAACGTCCACATGGCAGATGGTGGCCAGATATTTTTCCGGGTCCGCACCGGCCAGCTCGGCATAGCCGATGTAGTTTTCGCAGTTGCGGGTGGCAAAGCCCATGCCTGCTGCCAGTTCCAGCGTCTTGTCCAGCGCGGCCCGAGGGCCTGCGCCGAAGGGTGCACCCTCCTCAGGGGTGCCCTCCACGCTGTCGATGGCGACCAGCGCTGCAATGTCCTGCAGCAGCTGCTCCTTGTTTTCCGCAATGTATGCGTCAATTTTCTGATTCAGTGCCTGATCCATGTTCTATAACGTCCTTTCTGACCGGGAGCAGATCCCTGTCTTTACACAACTGTTACCCAGTTTAACACACTCCGGGCGGAAAAGCTACCGGCATTTTTCACGACAAAAGCGTCCGCGTTTTGTCAGCCTGCCGCAAACAGCCCGCTGAGCGCACCCAGCAGCCCGGCGCTTGCCAAGCCCATGATGATGCCCGCCAGCAGCACACCGCCCATGCAGGCGATCAACACGTCCTTGAATTTCATATCCAGAATGGAGGCTGCCAGCGTGCCCGTCCACGCACCGGTGCCCGGCAGCGGGATGCCCACGAACAGCAGCAACGCCACGGTCATGCCCTTGCCGGCCTTGGCCTCCAGTGCGCGGCCGCCCTTTTCGCCCTTGTTGATGCAAAAGCGGCAGATGGGGCCGATAAGGGGCTTGTGGTAGCCCCAAATGAGGAACTTGCGGGCGAACAGGTAGATGAAGGGCACCGGGATCATATTGCCCAGTACGCACAAAAGGTAGGTGGGCAGCACCGGCAGCCCCATGCCCAGCCCGATGGGGATAGCTCCGCGCAGCTCAATAATGGGCACCATGGAGATAAGGAAGATCAGAAGATAATTTTTCAGCATTGGCTTCTCCTTATATTACAGGTCGATCTGCAGCTCCACCGGGCAATGGTCGGAGCCAAAGATCTCGTTGTGGATCTCGGCGGCGCGGATGCGGTCTGCAATGCGCCGGGAAACGATAAAATAGTCGATGCGCCAGCCCGCGTTCTTTTCCCGCGCGTGGAAGCGGTAGCTCCACCAGCTGTACTTCACCTCGTCCGGGTGCACCACCCGGAAGCTGTCCGCAAAACCCGCCGCCAGCAGCTCGGTCATCTTGGCGCGCTCCTGATCGGTAAAGCCTGCGCTCATGCGGTTGGTCTTGGCGTTTTTGATATCCATCTCGGTGTGCGCTACGTTCAGATCGCCGCACAGGATCACCGGCTTTTTTGCGTCCAGTGCCAGCAGGTACGCCCGGAAGGCGTCCTCCCACTCCATGCGGTAGTCCAGCCGCTTCAGCCCATCCTGACTGTTGGGGGTGTAGCAGTTTACCAGATAAAAGCCGGGGTATTCCAGCGTCAGCACTCGTCCCTCGTGGTCGTGCTGTTCCAGCCCGATGCCGGTGGTCACCGCCAGCGGTGCCGTTTTGCACCAGCAGGCTGTGCCGGAGTATCCCTTTTTCTCGGCAGAGTAGGTATATTCGGTGTAGCCCTCCGGCGCAAAATCCGCCTGTCCCGGCTGCATCTTAGTCTCCTGCACCGAGAAGATGTCCGCGTCCAGCGCGGCAAAGCTCTCGGCAAAGCCGTGGGTCAGGCAGGCGCGCAGGCCGTTCACGTTCCAGCTGATCAGTTTCATGCTTTTCTCCTTATTGTTATGCCTGATATTTTGTTTTCCATGCGCCGCTGCGGAAGCGCAGCACAAAGCAGGTCACGCGGCAGGTCCAGTCGATGACCATAGCCACCCACACGCCCACAGCGCCCCAGCCCATGCGGACGCACAGCAGATAGCTGAAGCCCAGCCGCCAGCATGCCATGCTGAGGATGGACACCACCATGGTAAATTTCACGTCGTTTGCCGCGCGCAGGGCGTTGGGCAGCACGAAGGACAGCGGCCAGAAGATGATGGCGCAGCCCGCATGGATGGTGACCAGCGTAATGGCCAGCTCCATGGTCTCGCCGGAAAGGGCGTAGATGCCCACCAGCTGCCGGAGGAACAGCAGGATTGCCCCGTTGGAAAGCCCCATGGTAATGTAAGCCCACAGCAGCAGTTTGCGGGTGTAGTAAACGGTCTGCTCGTGGTCGCCGGCACCGATGCAGCGCCCCACCACCGTGATCATGGCAAGACTGATGGCCTTGCCCGGGATGACGCCCATGCCGTCCAGATTGTTGGCCACGGCGTTGGCTGCGATCTGCACCGTGCCGAAGGTGGAGATCATGCTCACCACCAGAATGCGCCCGGCCTCGAACAGGCTATTCTCAAAGGCCGAGGGGATACCGATCCCCAGAATGCGCTTTGCCATGCCGCCGTCCAGCCGCAGGGTCTTGGGCACGGTAAGCACCGCATCCTCCCGGTAGCACTTGCGCAGGATCAGCGCCGCAGCCACCACGCGGGACACCACACTGGGCCATGCTACGCCGTCCACGCCCATTTTGAAGCCGAAGATGCACACCGCATTGCCCACGATGTTGATGATGTTCATCAGAAAGCTGATCTGCATGGAGATTTTGGAGTTGCCGATGCTGCGGAACAGTGCCGCACCGCCGTTGTACAGCGCCAGAAACGGGTAGCTGAGGGCGATGATCTGCAAATACTTCACGCCCGCGTCCAGCACATCGGTATCAATAGAGCCGTAGAACAACCGGATCATAGGGCGGGCCAGCACAAAGCATACCGCGCCGATCACCACACCGGACAAACCGCTGAGCAGCAGCAGCTGACCGGCGCTTTTGTCGGCATTCCCGCGCTCTTTTGCGCCCAGATACTGGCTTACCACCACCGCGCCGCCGGTAGCCAGCGCCGCAAACAGCACGATGATAAGGTTATTGATCATATCCACCAGACTGACGCCGGAGATGGCTGCCTCGCCGCAGCGGGACACCATCATGGTGTCGGCCATGCCCACCGTCACTTCCAGCAGCTGCTCCACCAGCAGCGGGATGGCCAGTACCAGCAGTTCCTTCTGGCTGAACAGCGGCTCCCGCCCACCGGTCAGTCTGCTTTTTTCATTGCCATGCAGTAGCTTTGTCATCCGTTTCTCCCCTCCCGGCGCCGGGTGCTTTTCCGGTACGCCACCGCTGCCCGGCGCGTGCATTCTTCCGGTTGCAGCAGATGTGTCCATCTTAACACACCACCGGCTGCTTGTAAAGCGGTGCAGGCTACATCCCGCGAAAAACCGCTTTCCGAATAAAGGCTTCCCCCAAAGGGTGAAGGCTTTTGCTCCGGACAGGCTGCAAAAGTTGATTCCATTGCCTGCCGGTTTTATAAAGGTGTCCCTGTGCGGTTTTCCGACTGCCATTCTGTTTTATGCTTGTTCGTCAGTTTGCCGGGAACTTTTCATAAAATTTGTGCGTTTCTACAAAAATGCGATTTCCCGCGTATTTTTGGGGAGAAATTTTAAAAAACCTCTTGCAATTTCTGTTCCAAAGTGGTATGTTGTATCCAACAAAAGCGAAGCTTGGATACATCTTCTCTTTGGAGCGGCAACTTCGGCTCCGTATGCGCCTTTGTTTTTACCTTGCTATTTTCTTCATTTACCTTCTTATCATTTACCCTGCCTGTCCCGCAAGGGACGAGAAAAGCGATGACCCACCTGCACGGGTTGTCGCTTTTTCTTTTGCCCGCAGGGGGGCAGAGTACAAGCCGCCAAAGCACTGCTCTACAGATGACGTGCCGCAACTGCTTTTCCCTGTCCCGCCCCAAAAAGTTTGTTTGAATAAACATACCTGCTTTTTCTTGACATCCCTTTGTATGCGTGTTATCTTAATTTTCGTCAATTAGCTTACACTAACCATCTGAGGGGCTTTGCCCCGCAGGTTTTTCTTTGCGCGCAATGTTAGGTCCAGCTAACTATATGGCAGTGCTTTTCTGTCATTGTGATGAAAGGAGCGTTTTTTCATGAGAACCAAGAAATTTCTTTCCCTGCTGCTGTCGGCGGCTATGGCGTTCAGCCTGCTGACCGCCACTGCCTTTGCAGCAGCCCCTGCCGAGGAGGAAAACAGCTTTTTCGATTTTCTGCTGGGCAAGAAGTACACCTATCTTTATGCTGCCCTGACTTGGGACGAGTATTGGGCAAACGAGAAGGTCTACGCCGCCGGCAGCACTGCCGCCTCTGCGCAGCTGGACAGCCACGAAGAGCAGGACCTTGGCGCATTTGACGCGGTCTCCCGCGCAACCGTCAACCACGGTCTGCACCGCGGCAGCTTCCAGAGCACTGCCGTGATCTACGCCAAGGACGGCAGCAGCTACACCGTTTCTCACTGGTCGGACGATGGCAAGACCATCTATCTGGCCGATGGCACCACCGTAGGCTGGAACCGCGGCACCATTACCAAGGCCGATGGCTCCACCGTGCAGATGGACCACTACGAGGTGCTGGGCACCAAGTATGTGCCTGTGCGCGTAGCTACCAGCGACCTTGCAGATTTCTGCTCCAAGTACACTGTGGTGGAAAACGGCGGTCAGCTGGTGGGCGGCTACTCTGAAAAGAACCTGACCGCCTACACCCTGACAGCTGCGGTGGATAAAAACACCAACGGCCTGAAGTACGCAGCCAAGAGCGGCGACGGCTACACCTTCTCCGCTGCACACAACGGCACCGGCTCCGGCGTGGCAGAAGCCGCCCAGAAGGCTGCTGAGGGTCTTACCGTGAACCTGCGCAGCGGCAGCGACGTGGGCAGCTTTGGCGAGTTTATCCGTGTGGACCTGAACGGCAACTACGGCGAGCTGGGCTCCCGGATGCAGTCTGTGGTGTGGACCTACTACGGCAACGACAGCACCTACACCCACGCCAAGGCCTCCTACGGCACCAAGTTTGCAGCCGACAACTGGATGCACAAGTCCATGGGCATCCAGCTGGGTCTGAGCGATTCCGCCCGCTGCCAGCTGCCGGAGGGCACTGACGGCACCGGCTACTGGACCATCACCATCCGTGCACTGGGCTACGCTGACACGGTGGTCAAGTTCCAGACCACTGCCGAGAACCTTGCCAAGCACGAGCTGGCAAGCGATGCCGACCGCGCCGCCCTGCAGGCTGTGGTCACTGAGGCACAGAGCAAGGCAAAGGCCGCTTACACCGCCGACAGCTATGCCAATCTGGAGACCGAGCTGGCCGAAAGCGTGGAACTGCTGAGCCGCGAGACCCTGTATAAGGCCGCTGCACTGGAGCAGGTGACCCACCTGACCGATGCCGTGCAGAACCTGAAAGCTGCCTGATCCGGCAAAAACAGAACACTAAAAAAGCAAGGTCGCTTTATGCAGGCGGCCTTGCTTTTCCGTGTCAGGAGGAGTTGGAATGAACAAAAAACGATGCAACACACTGCTGCCGCTGGTGCAGCTGCTCCCAGCGGTGGCGGCAGCGGCAACGGTGCTTTTTGCCCTGCCCCGTACTGTCCCGGTGCTGGCTGCCGTACCGGAAAGGCTGGCAGTGGTGATGGAGCAGCCGGTGGAAGCCGCTTCCGTTGAAGCGGAGGAAGAAGCCCTGCCCAAGTTGCCCTATGCCGACGGCGTATACGTCGGCTCTTCTCGGGGCTACGGCGGTGCCGTCCAGGTGCAGGTGACCATGGAAAACGGCAGCATCACGGAGGTGGAGATTCTGGACGCTTCCCACGAGACAAAGCAGTTTCTGCGGCGCGCCACGCGGCTTTTGACCACCGTAGTGGATGCCCAGAGCTGGGAGGTGGATGCTGTTTCCGAAGCCACCTACACCAGCCGGGGCATTCTGGGCGCGGTGCAGAACGCCCTGACCGGCGAGGTGGTGAATAATCCCCTGCCGCCGCAGCCGAAGCCTGCCGTACCGCTGGTGGTGGAGGAATTTACAGCACCCTCCACCTACCTTGACGGCATCTACACCGCCGAAGCCATAGGCTTTGAGGGCAAAATTACAGTGCAGGTCACGGTGGCAGAGGATAAGATCACCGATATCACGGTTCTGAGCGCCGAGGACGAGGAGGAATATCTTTCCCGGGCAAAGCGGGTCATCCCCGCCATTCTGGAGGGGCAAAGCCCCAATGTGGATGCCGTTTCCGGTGCGACCTACTCCTCCACCGGCATCCTGAACGCGGTCAAGCTGGCATTGGCAAAGGCCGCTGTCGCCCCGGCAGAGGAAACCGACCCGGAGCAGGCAGTCCCGGAAGAAGTGGTAGAAGAAGCCGCGCCGTCCGAAGCGGCAGAACCCGAGGAAACGCCGGTCACTGCGCCCACCGTGGAGGTGGTGCAGCCGGAGGGAAAGAGCGCTGTTTCCGCGTGGTTCAAGGAAGTGTGGCAGCAGCTTTTCCCGGCAGAAACACCGGACGATTCTGAACCGGAACCGGCATCTTCTGCGGAGGTGCTGCCGGCATCCGAGGCGGCGCTGCCGCCCGAAGAGACCGAAACCGAACCTGAAACGGAAGGAGCAGCGGAATGAAATACAAGAATTTTCTCCTCCGGGCGGTGAACCTGCTGCTGATTTTGGGGATTCTGTGGCAATACCAGCAGGTGGCGCTGGTCCGGGCTGCGGCGGTAAGCCAGCGCAAGCAGGAGATTGCCGAAGTGGAAACCTACAACGCTTCCGTTTTGCAGGCGCAGAGCGCAGCACAGGCAGAGCAGAGCCAGAGCGGCTACCGGGACGGCACCTATGAGGGCAGCGCCTTTGGTTTTGGCGATGTCATCCGGGTGTCGGTGACTATCCAGAACGGAAAAATGACCGATATTGCGGTGCTGGACGCTTCCGGTGAGGACAAGCCCTACTATAAACAGGCGCTGCCTTTGCTGGACGAGATGCTGGCAGTGCAGTCTGCCGAGGTGGATACCGTTTCCGGCGCTACCCTTACGGCAGAAGGTCTTATCGGTGCAGTAGAGGACGCACTGGGAAAGGCGGCAGGATGATGGAAAAAACACAGGCAAAGCCTTTGACGGCGGCGCAGCAGCGTCAGCGGGACAAAAAGCGCCGTACATGGCTGCGCGCCGGGGTGCAGCTGTTCTTCTTTGTGTCCATGCCGGGCGCATTCGTGGCCGGGTTTTCTGGGGTAAAGCAGCTCTTCCTGCACATCGGTGCGGGCGAGGTGCTCTCGGCAGACAGCTTCACGCTTTCCCTGCTGGGGCTGTGCGGCTTCACGTTGCTGTTCGACCGGTTTTTCTGCGGGTACGCCTGCGCCTTTGGCAGCTTGGGCGATGCCGTCTGGGCACTGTCCGGGCTTATCCAGAAAAAGCTGTTCCACCGCAAAAAGCAGCTCCGTCTGCCGGAGCGGGCGGTACTTTTGGGACAGAAGTTCAAATATCTGCTGCTGGCAGGGCTGGTGGCGCTGTATGTGACCCGGCAGGAAAAGCTGCTGACCGGCGCAAGCCCGTGGGAGGTGTTTTCCCGCCTGACGGCACTGCGTCTGCCGCCGGATGGCTTCGGCGTAGGCATTGCGCTGCTTGTGCTTATTTTGCTGGGCATGGCAGTGCAGCCCCGGTTCTTTTGTCAGTTCCTCTGCCCCATGGGTGCGGTGTTCGCCCTGCTGCCGGTGCTGCCCTTTGCACGGCTGCACCGGCAGAGCGAGGGCTGCGTCCCGGGCTGCAATGCCTGCAAGCAGCAGTGCCCGGTGTGCCTGAAGCTGGAGGAAAGCAGCCTGCGCAGCGGGGAGTGCATCGCCTGTGAAGCCTGCGCGGGCACCTGCCCCAAGCAGAACATCCACCGGTGGGATTTGGCTCTTTGCAAGCACCCGTGGCTGCCGGTGCTGGGCAAGGCGCTGCTCTTCTTCCTGCTGGGCTGCTGGCTGGGCTTCTGCCGGTTTATCTGAAACAAAAAAGGGAGGCCGCCGCACAATATCGTGCAGCGCCTCCCTTTTGGCTAAGACGATTTTGAATGCCCTCCGCTATGCTCTGGGCATTTTCAGCGGAAAAGCTATTTATAATTTCGGTACGCCGGAGCGTCTGCGGACGCTCCGGCGTTCCATTTTCACTGTAAAGGCTTCTGCTCCAACAGGTCTGTCATGCTGCGCAGGCTGATGCCAAGGGTGGAAAGGTTATGCAGCATCGCGCTGGTAGCCGGGGGCAGGATGCCCAGTGCGCCCAGAAGGATGAGCGCGGAGTTGAAGCTGAGGACAAAGCGGTAATTGCTGCCCACCCGCTTTTGCAGGGCGTTGGCAATGGCTTTTAAGGTCACCAGCTCTTCCAGACTGTCGGCGCGGATGGTCACATCGGCGATCTCCCGGGCAATGGCGGCACCGGAATGGATGGCGATGCCGATATCTGCCGCCGACAAAGCCGGCGAATCGTTGATGCCGTCACCGATCATCACCACCGTATGTCCCTCG
>OHPQ01000538.1_pt1 | contig 15876 bp, 14 predicted proteins | sample 1577821 | NCBI WGS metagenome assembly OHPQ01 (sample SAMEA3879509, study PRJEB24766) | human gut metagenome | biome: human-associated habitat; feature: feces | place: USA | collected 1985/1987 | reverse complement strand
TTTCACCATACACTTCTAAAGTATCATGTTTTTTAATGTCAAAACTTTTTAAAAATTCTCTTGGTATTCCAATGCGCCCTGCTTTGTCAATTACTCTATTTCCTAAAGACTTCATCTTTTACCCTCCGTTACTCGGTTAAATATTCAAGAACATTACAACACTTCGTACAAACATAAAGATTATTTAAAGTGGCTCGTAAATTTTCTTTCTGTCGGCAAAAGACACACCGATTTTCTGCTTTTTCTAAAATGACAGACTCCCCACTAATCGAGATTTCCAACTCCGTACCAGTACTTAAAGCCATTTCACGCCGTACTTTGTGAGGAATAGAAATGCGTCCCGTCTTATCAACTCTACACATACCCATTGACTTCATGCCGATATTTCCCCCCAATGAATAATTATAATTTTAGTGCAAACACTGAGCATAAGACCATGAAAAAAGAGTTCCCGTAAAGTGAACCCCTTTACGTTAAATCGCTAAAAAGGGTTGATTTTCCGGGAACTCGTTGTTATTGATACCAAAATCTTGACGGCTTAAAGGGTGCGTAAAACAGTTAATTACGGCCCTTTTTTGCCTTTCTGACGTGTGCATATATTTTAATGTCATCTTACTGCTGGAGTGTCCCATCAACTCCGCGAGCGTCTTTATATCGGTTCCATGTTCTGCGAGCCGTGTTGCGAACGTGTGCCGGAGCGCGTGGAAATTGACCGCCTTTAAATTACATTTATCCGTTATCTGTTTAAAACGATATTCAACCGCTCGTGGCTCTTTGTACCTGCTTACACTAGCTGTTAAGAAGTAAGCGCAAGGCGCAACATGGCAATACTTTTTTTTAATGATTTCAAACAAAAAACCGGGAAGAGGAAGAACGCGGACAGAAGCCCGGCTTTTAGGCGTGTCAATAATTATCTTTGTTTTGCTTTTTATATTCTCCTCTAAATTTTTAATTCTTTGCATGGTCTTGGTAATCTTGACCGTTCCGCTTGATAAATCAAAGTCGGAAAGTGTAAGGGCGCAAAGCTCTCCCAACCGTAAGCCCGTGTATAACGCCAGCAAACAACCAATTGCGGTTAAATCTAAATCAGAAAATAGATAATTTTCTAGTTTTTGCTGTTCGTCAAGGCTTAACACACGCATTTCTTTCTCTGGCGCTTTTAACGTCGGGAGCTTTACCGCCGGGTTTGCGTTATATTCCGTTTTGGCAAATTCCAAGATACTCCCTAATAAAACGCATATATCCTGCACGGTTTTAGGCTCCAACCCGCCTTTGCCGTCACACCGTCCATGTGATAGCAAGTCACTTGCAAAAGCAGTTAAACGCTGGCTTGTAATTTGCGATAGCTTTAAACCGCCAACATGGGGCAGTATATGGCTTTCTACGTTTCGGCGGTATAATGCGTATGTGCTTTCTTTAACCTTGATTTTAGCCGTTTTCAGCCATTCCAAGGCCACATCACATAATTTTACCTGTAAGCTCTTTTGTGGGGTTTTCTCGGCTCGTTTGATTGCCTCTAGCTTCGTCTTAGCCTCGCCATACGTTTTACCATATACCGAACTATATTTCACTTTCCCATCCGGCTTGTACCCGTTTTTATAACGCCCCTCCCAGCGTCCATCTTTTCGTTTATAAATGTTTTCCCCTGTCCGCATGATAGCCCGCGCCTTTCTGACGACAAATTGGACCAGAAAAAAAGTGTAAAATGAAATTAAATCACAAAAATCCATTGACATATAATGTCGATTATTGTAATATCTTAGTATCATACAGAACATAAGCGTTATAACTGTATGATGTTTTGAGGGTCGCGAATGGGTTCACTTTGCGATAATTTACCCATAAGTAAAGTGGATTGCGACCGATACACCAATCTTCCCGGCTATTTGTCATCAGTATTAATGTGGCTTTTAATCTCCATAATTATACTGCTTATATGTTCCACTTATTGCTTGGTAATAAGCCAGTTTTAAAGCCGGGGAACTGGCTTGTTGCTATTTTTAAAAAATTTAATTATAACAAAGCGGGCGGTTTGAAGCTTATCAACCGCCCGCGTTTTTTATGAATAGAAAGGGAAAAACACATGACAAGAAACATGAAATTAATTTGCGGACTAATTAAAGACGCGGAAAATGAAACGAGAGAAATATATAAATATTACGACAGTATTAAATCACCTATATCAGAAAACGAGTTAAAAAAATATGATGACATTATTTATAACGCCTATCTTATGATAGAAGAGGAACTAGCCAATCAAGAAAAAGAAAATAAAGAAACGTGTAACGTAATTCATCAGTTACTTTTTCATATCACTAAAATCAAACTTAAATGGAGGTTGTGGTTTTTCTTCCGGCTTTGTCTGTTGTACGGGTTCGGTATCGTTTATATCTTCTTTACTCTCACCATTAACAATGTAATCCGTTTGAGCGTTTGATATCTTTGTTTCATGAGAAAAATAAAAGCATTGCACCTCGTAAAAGTCGTTATCTTTCACAATGAACCGCCCTTTAATGTTTGGCAAGGTGTTTGCAATATCGGAACCCAACATTATCCGGCTCGGCTCCTTGTCAACAAACCGCCCACAAACACGGTAAGAAACGTTATTTTTAATCTGACCGCTGACAATGGTGCTGTCCGGTCGTTGAAGCCCCATGATTAAATGAATGCCAACAGCACGGCTTAACCGAGTTAATGTTTCCAGGCTATCGTTTAAAACGTGTGTAAGCTCTTTATCCCGCGTTTTTAATAGCTCCGCCAGTTCATCTATAAAAACCACCTTACGCGGTAGAAAATCCGTCGTGATGCGGTTGTAATCGTTGATGTTATCCACGCCCATTTTTCTAAACTTATCAAGCCGGTGGGTGGTTTCCAGTATCATTTCTTTGATAACCATTATGATATCTTTGTAATCATAGTAAACCATTACCGCTTTCCCAAAGGAAGAAAACGACACGCCCCGCTTAAAGTCAATCAAGACAACCTCATAATGTTTTAATAATGCTTGGTGTATCATGCATTTCAATATGTTTGATTTACCGCTGCCGGTTTCGCCCGCGATAAAGGCGTGGGGCTGTTTTTCTAAGTCCATGCTTACAAGCCCGTAATAGCTTACCCCAATTGTCAACGTGTTTTGTTTTAGGTCAATGTATCTGTCAGACCATTCGGCGAATTGGGGTAATGGCTCCGTTTGTATTATGAGGTTTATTTTTTGGTAATTGTCCGGCTCCTGCTTTATGTCAATAATTTTAGCGTTCATATGTGTTTCTAATAGCTCTTTTTTCGCATTCCACGCGCTTAAAGGGATATAACTTATAAAAGCCACTTCAACGGCGAAGTCGGATAATTGGGTTTCGTACAAATAATATGGGGTGGTATCGTCCTGTGTCAATTTAATCTGCTGGAACAGTCTGTTAAAATACTTCCGTCGTTTTTTGGCGGGATATTCTTTGATGTAATGACAGATACAATAGATAAATAACGTTAGAATGATGACTGCAATCATCGTTGAAATGTCATTAAAGATAAAGTAAGAAAGTCCAGTAAACAAAATAAGACAAGCGTATAAAACAACCATGAATTTATTTTTGAATGACGCTTTTAGACCGTCCCACAGAAAGATGAAAAAGTTGGAAATAAGGCCACCTATAATATAGCCAATTTTATAGCTCCAATCACTCTCAATGTCTTTATTTGCCATTTTCAAAACCCCTTAAATTCGTTGTTACAGTTCCACAGTATTGTTATATAAATTCTTAATGGTTTGATAAGCCTGGTAATTGATAACAACACGGCGAACCGTCTTATTTAATGTATGGTCTTTACATGGTAAGGTGTAATTATTTTTATCATGGAAAATGAAATTTAAATCTTTATAGGCTTTCACTTTCTGCGCGAACTTCATATAACCATATTTTTCAAGCAGGCGTTTGAATTCTTCACGTTCAATAACTATCCGCTCGTTTTCCACGGGGTTTTCTTGCTCCAAAAGTTCCACAATGGATATATATTCTTGAATGATTAAATCTAGTAATCTCATTGACCTTTTTTCCTTTCAATGTTCACCTTGCTATTTAGGTAGATGTTGGTGGTTTTCGTGTTTGTGTGTCTTAGCTTTTCTTGTACTTCTTTTTTAGAGTGGCTTTTTTGGTACTCCAATTTGGCGCAAACTCGCCGTAAGTCGTGGCAAGTAAAGCCCATATTTTTAGCTTGTTTTTGAAGATAACCGGCAGAGTAAAACATTTTCTTTTGTGGGTTGGTGTGTGTTATCCATTCTTTTAACCGTCCATAAAATTCCGGGTATTCGCTTTTGAAAACTATTGTGGTGTTTTCCTTTCCCCCTTTTGCAATGAAACGAAAAGCAAGGCTTTCATCAGTTACAACACAATGGGCGGGGGTAATCTGCGCAAGCTCCGACACCCTAAGGCCGGTAGCCGTAAGCGTTTGAAAGCTCAGTTTTAATTTTTCATTTTTCAAGCGCTTTATTTTGCCGTCAATGGGTATGTAGTCAACCGCCTTTAACTTCCGGTATTTCTTCCGGGTGTGGGTTTCAAGTTCGTTTATTCGTTCTATCACCTCGGTGGGCAAGGTAATGCTTTGAAACTCGCAAAAATGCAAAAGAGCGCTTTTGGCTTGTGAAAACTCGTTTTTATGTGTAAGCTCCGCAAGCCTTTCAATCACTTTCTCAACGTCCAACCGTTTCGCCGTATCGTTGACGGGTTGCCCCTCTAAAAGGGTACACATGCGCGCATAGTAGGCGTTGGCGGTTGCGGGGGTGTACTTTGTTTCAAGCCATGAGCGGTAATCAGCCAATAGGTTGTATAGCGTTTGGTTACACCTCCCGACGTGTCATAATATTATAATAATATTATGACATTATACGGTTATTTTAGAACCGGAGGGGAAACCCTTATTTTTCAAGGCTTAACGATGTGTAACCGGGGTGTAACTTGGCTTTTTTGTTTTTTCGTGCGGTTACACCTTGGTTACATCGTTTTTGGACAAGCAAAAAGAGAACGCTTAAACGTTCTAAGCGTTCCCCTTATTTCAATAGTTTCGTATATTGTGGCGGTTTCTTTTCCGCTTGTTTTGTTAAAAACTTAATCTCACTGACTTTAACGTTGCCTTTATCATTGAATATTTTAATGCTATCAATAAATCTCGTTAAGAATTCTATTTTTTCCTTATTGGTTAAATAAATCCAATTTTCTTTTAGATTTCCAATTACCTCAACAGCCTCTTCCATCGAAATGTTTTTTTCTTCTTCGTCTATGTAAGTTATCTGACTTTGTAATAAAGCTATTTTATTATTAAGGGTATCTGCCATACTTCGATATTCATCAAAAGTAATTTCAGCGTTAGCAAAAAGTGTACGCAACGTTTCTAAATGTTTATGGAGTTTACTAATCTCTAACTCCGTTTTCTTATTTTTGTCGTCCGTATTTGACGGGCTTTTTAATTTCTCCGCAAGATTAAAATCAACTTCAAAATCATCATATTGTGATATGTATTCAATAAAAGCTTTCTCAACCTTGGTCTGCACCATATTCATGCAATTACATTGCCCGGTTTTATGGTTGTTGCAATAATAATTCACTCTCAAAACTTCCCCGTTTTTCGTTTTCTGCATATGCTGAATAGCGCCTAAACGGGAACCACAATTATCACATACAAGAAAGGTTAAAAAGTAGGAATTTTCAGTAGGGTAACTTCTCGGCGTGTATTTTTTTCGCCGTTTCATAATTGCCTGTGCCCTCAAAAAAGTGTCCTCATCTAAAATAGTGGGGTATCTGGTGTTATCAACTTGAAACCCGGTCGACCTGCCGTCAACTCCATATCTGATACTGCCGATATAAAGCGGGTTTGTTAAGATTGAATGAATCGTGGAAGGGTTCCATTGACCACCCCTTTTGGTTGGCACCTGTTCTTGAATAAGCATTTTTGTAATGGTATTCATTGAATTGCCTTGTAAATATAAGTTATATATTCGCCGAACCAATTCCGCTTCTTGTTCATTAATTAATAAGTCGCCATCTCCCACCACATAATCATAACCGTACACGCCATGGGTGTTGGTATAGTTCCCCTCGCGGGTTTTTTGTTCATAGCCAAACGTGACACGCTCTGCTAGGTTTTCCCGTTCAAACTCCGCAAAAATTCCGACTATCTTAATAAACATACGCCCGGTGGCTGATGATGTATCAATTGATTCCATGATTGAATTAAAATCGCACCCTAAATCATTAAAGAACTCTACCAGCTCAATTAGGTTTTTTGTCGAACGTGTTAACCGGTCTATCTTATAAACCAGAACGTTATTAACCTTACCGTTTTCGACGTCTTGAAGCAACCGCACCATGTCCGGGCGGTCTTTTATGTTTTTCCCGCTGATACCGTCATCAATATAAAAGTCTACAATATCCCAATCGTTCGCAAATGCGTAATGCGTTAGCTTTTCCCGTTGGGCGGCAATCGAAAAGCCCTCTTTTGCTTGTTCTTCTGTGCTTACCCTTAAATAAACGCCTGTTTTTTTCTTTTCGTTTGTCGTTCCGCTTCTTTTCTTCTTTTTAAAATCAAAGTCTGTCATAATTTAGCGAGCCTTTTGCTTTTGAAGTTGCCCGTCAACTGAAATATAGCGACAATGATTTTGTTTAAAAAAGCGGTTGAGGATAATTAAATCAGTAATTGAGCGGGTAAGGGTTGCGGTGTCTTTTGCTAAAACACAATTTACTTTACCAATTTTAATATCGTTAAGTAGCCGGGTTAACCCTGGGCGGTTTTTAATACTTGTACCGCTTGCAATATCAAAATAATACCTTTCAATATTAAAATGATGTAAATTTTCTTCTTTCAGTTTTTTATTCAACTTTTTAGATAATACAGACAACGGGTTTTTGGGGTCAAAATCTTGTGTACTTCCAAACCTCCACGCTTGTTCTTCTGTACCCACCCTCATATAAACCGCTATTTTTTTGTTTTTTAAATTGTTCATAATCTGTCCTCCATTCAATCAAAAAACTTTTTTTCCTTGTTTTTTAACATCTTGAGAACAGAGGTTTTAAGAAAGAAACGCATCATTTCTATTTGGGTTTCTCTACTTATAACCGGTAATTCTTTTTTATCCTTTGGAGGTGATGCTTTTTTGTTCATTTCATTCGCCGCCTTTCAAGCTTACGCTTAAATATAGTGCGATTGAAATGAAAAAATGACAGTTAAAAAGCCTCCAAATGCCTAAAAACCTTGTAAATAAAGGATTTTTATATGGTAAAAAAGTGATGTTTTCTCAGCACACCACTTTGTTGGTATTCACAAGCTCCGTCTTGCCGCCGCGCAGGCTGTCCATCCAGATCGTCGTGTAGTTCTGAATGCGCTCATGCTTGATCAATTCCGCGCTCATCAGGGCGATATCATAAGCGGAGGTCACATGGTTCTGCGCGGAATCGTCCAGGCCCGTACAGTTTTCAAAATACGTATCCTTCATGCCGAGCTGGGACGCGCGCTCGTTGCACATGGAGACGAACACTTCCTCGCTGCCTGCCAAAAGCTCCGCCAAAGCAACGCAGGCATCATTTGCAGAGCCGACGGCGGTGGCCTTCAAAAGCTCATCAACCGTCATGACCTCCCCTTCCTTGAGCCAGATTTGAGAGCCGCCCTTGCCCGCCGCAGCGGCGCTGGCAGTCACCTTATCGGTCAATGATATCTTACCCGCATCGAGCGCTTCCATCACAAGCAGGAGTGTCATAATTTTCGTCACGCTCGCGGGTGGCAGCTTTTCATGCTCATGGTAGGCCATCAGCACCTTTTTGGTCGATGCATCCATCAAAACGGCGGCCTTGGCGTTGATTGACACCGGCAGGTTGCCATCCTTGACCATCTGCGGATCTTTGGGCACAGCATCCTGCGGCTGTGCCGCCGCAAGGATTTCTTCTTCCGAGATCACGCGCTGCGGGATTTCGAGCGGCGTTTCCGCCGCGAGCGCCGGAAGGCTCATCGAGACCAAAAGCGCTGCGGCCATACACAGGGACAACATTCGGTTCATTTTCATTTGGATACCATTCCTTTCTTACGATGGGATTCTGAAATCACAGCACTGCGGGCTATCACTGCCACATGCGCTGCCAGGCAGGCTGGATTCGCTTGTTCTGAAAATATCCTGTTCCAAATCTATGCGCTGGCCGATTGGGTTACAACAGATCCTTTTGTTTTTTCAAAACCGGTATCCAAATAAAACGGACGAATATGCGCAGTAAAAAAAGACGCCGCAAAATGCTTTTCATTTTGCGGCAGCCTCATTCGGGCGTACATCTATGCTATTTATGGATCGTTTGCAAATATTGATCCGCAATCTCCTTCATCCCGTCCTCCAGCTTGATGAGCTTCAGCAGCGTCCGCACGCGGAAAGGCTTGGCGATCGTGAACAAAATGGAGGGCACCTTCCGCGAGCCGAGGCCCATCCGGATCAGGGACTGTACATCCTTGCTTTTCAGCAGTGCGCCCACCCTGTCGTCGATTGAAAAATAATCGGTGTTCCGTTTGCCATCCGTGTTGACAAACCAATTCTTGACGAACGACCCGGAATCCCCCTGCATTTTATAAGCCGGGTTTTCCTCCGCCACGCCGTGAATCCGGATGGCGTGCGTGCAGCCGCCCGCTTCAGCGGTAATCACTGCCTCCCCCGCGGCTACGGGAATGTTTTCAAAATACACGACCCGGTCGCACGGCTTTGTGATGCGCTCGCCGTTCACTGTTAGCGTTACCTCCGGCAGGTTGCTGTAAACCGGAACCGTTGTTTCGCCGATCACGCGGTCCACATACCGCTCGCCGCCGATATGTACAAACGGCTCGTCTGACCAGAAGGCCTTGTAGACATAAAAGCTATCCTTGCGCGTTTTGCGGTCGATCGTTACGAGCCCTTTGTTATTGCGCCCCTTCACGCCGCCCTCGTCGCGGTTAGCGGCGCCAAAATCAAACATATTCCATACATAGCTGCCCCAGAGCCACTCCCGTTCGGCGATTGCACGGGCATAGTGCTCATGGAACCGGGCCTGATAGGATTCGCTGTAATCCCCCTGCACGCCCTGCTCAGCCTGGTATTTTACAATCCCCTCCGCGCCGTATTCAGAGAGGCAAAGCTTGATCCCCGGGTATGCTTTATGAAATTGATCCAACCATTGGTCGATCGCGTGATAGGTTTGCACATACCAGCCGAAATACAGGTTATAGCCCTGCAAATCGGTAATCCGGTTCATCGGCGAGGAGATGCCGCACATCATCACCTGCGCGGAGGTGGCCTGGTGGGATCAAGCCGGTGCGCCAGATCGTTGAGCGCGCGGATGCCCTGCTCCAACGATTTGGTTTTGCCGCTCATGGTGATCTCATTCTGCACACCCCAGCAATAGATGCAGGGGTGGCTTTTATTCTGCGTGATCAGTTCCGTGAGCTGCTGCTTTGCGTTTTCAAATTTGGCGTCGACAAAGTGAGAGATGACAGGTACCTCCGCCCAAACCAAAAAGCCCATTTCGTCGCATGCGTCGTAGAACCTTTGATCCTGCTGGTAATGCGCAAGGCGAATCGAATTTGCCCCGACCTCGCGGATGAGAGCGAGATCCTCCCGGTGCTCCTTTTCCGTGAGCGCATTGCCCATATGATAGCGATCCTGATGCCGGGAAACGCCCTTTAATTTGATCTGCTTTCCATTCAGGAAACAGCCCTTTTCGCTGTCAAACGATATGGTGCGGAAGCCGACGCGGGTTGCCACTGCATCGATCTCCTCGCCGCCGCGCAGCAACGCGGCGCGCACGGTGTAGAGATAGGGGTTTTCAAGCCCATCCCACAAGATGGGGGCAGCAAGCTCTATGGTGAGCTCCTCGCCCGCCTCCGCTTCCCGCTCTGCCACGGCTTCGCCTTCCCGATTCAGTATGCTATAGATGGCTGTTACACCGCTTCTATCCCCCTCAATATGCGGCTCGATGTGCAGCACGCCGGTATTCCCCCGGACGGAGGCGTCCGCATACACGCCGCAAAGCCCTGCTTTCAGGCTGAAATGGCATTGATCCAGCCCGGTAATCAGATTAACGCCGCGATAGAGCCCGCCATAAAACGTGAAATCCGCGTTGCTGGGATACACATCCTCAAAATCGCTGTTATCCACGGCGATGGTAACGCTATTCGGCCCGCCCGCATTGAGATAGGAAGTCAAATCAAAGCGGAAGAGCGAATAGCCGCCTTTATGCGTGCCGGCCAGTTTGCCATTGACCGACACAGAGGCCACCGAATTGGCGGCGCCGATTTCCAGATAGGTGATCCCGGATGTTTCCGGCAGCGGCCGCGTATAAATGCATTCGCCGCGGTAGTAATCCGCGCCCTCCTGCCCATCCACAGCATTCCAGCAATGCGGCAGGTCCACCGGCATTGTTTCACCTTGCTTTTGAAAATCCCAGCCCTCATTGAGCGATATCGTTTTTCTCATAGTGTGGTTCTCCTTCTGTCATAAATGATTGCGCTGGTTTGAGAGATGTTTTATTGGATTTCTTCAATTGATTCAGTTTCCATTTCGCCACGGTGTACACCTTTGAGGCGCTCCGACATCTCAATGGTTTTCTTTTTATCCAGATTGTAGATGAACATTAACGCGAGGAACATGAGTACAGCGCCCACCAACGGTAGCCAGATAGACAGCCGCATCACATTGTGCGCCGCCTGATCGGTGGTGGCCACCACGTTCTCCGTATCGAAGCCGACAGCCGCAAGCAGCAGGGCCATCATGCCTTGGCAGACCGCCTGCGCAACCTTACGCACAAAGGAATAGATAGCGTAAACCGTTCCCTCCTCGCGGCGGCCGGTCTGCAACTCCTGATAATCCACCGCATCTGCAACGAACGACCAGGTTGCAAGCGTAAAGAGCCCTGTGCAGCCATTAGCAATCCCCATGAGCGCCAAATAGATCCAGCCGCCCGTTTCATTGCGCGGGAAATCAACGAAGAGCATCACCAGCAAAATGACGATTGCACCAATCATCGGCCAGACGGACATCTCCTTTTTGCCAAACCGCTTGGTGAGCTTTGAAACAAAGGGGATGAGCAAGACCATCGGCAGGGAGGTGATAACGCTGCCCAGAATAATCATGTCCGTATTCTTGAAATAAACCTGGAACACATATTGGAACATCGTCATGATCGTCATAAAACAGGCAAGCTGGGCGAAAGAGGCAAGGCACATGCCGATCGCGGGGCGATTCTTCATAAACGCCTTGAGCGCCGTTTTAAATTCGTATTTGGCCTGCGCCTTCTCCGTGGATGCAATGCGCTCATGCGTTAGGAAATAGAGCATCATAAAGCCTATCAGCCCAATCAGCCCCGCGCCCAGGGCGATCCATACAAAGCGCTCGGGCAGAATCGGCGAGATGCCGGTGGCCGCATCCTTCTCGCCATAAATCAGCTTGGGCATGAGGATCATGATCGGCAGCACCGCAAGCCCTGCGCCGATGCTGCGCAGAGAAGATAGCGATGCGCGCTGCGCGATATCGTCCGTCAAAACAGCGTTGAGAGAACCATAGGGGACGTTTGCCGCCGTGTAGGCGATCGACCAGAGGCAATACATAATCAGGCAATAGGCAAACCGCAGCCCATAGGTAAGCGCACGGATATCAATGAAAAACAGCGTGGTGGTCAGCAGGATGGCAAAGGAGCTGTAAAAAATCCACGGCCTAAATTTGCCGCTCTTTGAAGGCTTGCGCCGGTCCACCAACGCGCCGATGATCGGATCGTTGATCGCGTCGAAAATTTTCGCCAACACGACGATCACGGCCCAAGAGCCAAGCGTCAGGCCCATGCCCTGGGTAAAATAAATCATGGCATAGGAGCTGACGAGCTGAAACGACATGTTGCAGCCGAAATCCCCCATCATATAGCCGATTTTGTCGCGTGGGCCGAAGGAATCTGATCTGGTACGGTGCTGTTTCATGCGATTTTCTCCTTTTGTTGGGATAAGCTACATTTCCGTTATATAATTATACATAAAAGTTAGAAGAAATGCAGACTTTTTATGAATAATATCATATCGTGCATCCGATTGTCAAATCCAAATTCTGCCGCGCAAAGCGAAAAAACAGAACTGGATTCCATCGCCATAGCAGATTATGTGACGAAAAGCCGGCTTTATTCCTTTCCAAATGAGTAGTCGATCTATTCTTAAAAAAGCAGGCGGTTCAAACGCGTTTGAACCGCCTGCCATATACAACGATCCGCATAATGCCTATCGCCCCTGCTCGTGAACAGCCCTGTCATGCGTGATCCGCCAGCACCGGCAGCGTTGATCCGCCATAGGGCATGGCGAGCACCTTTGCGGCCTTCCCCATCGCGCAAAAAGCCTCCGCCATCGCATCGTCAAGCGTTGCAAAGGGCTCCAGGTGGATCTTCCGCACAAAATCCGCTGAAAGGGAGCTGACGAAAAAAATACGGCATTTTTCCAGCACCATCGCAATCGCCGCAGCCTTATGCCCGCCGAGCTCAAACTCACGGTTGATGTGGTCGATCATGTCATGGCTCTTCTCGTGACCCAGCATCCATTTTTCAAACGTGGCCTCGCCCAAGCCTTCGCCCGCCGCGGCGAGCCAGACGATCACACCGCCGTCGCGCACAGCGTGCTTGGCGTTGTCGAGCGCCTTCTGCGCCTGATAGAGGTTCAAATCCTTTGGGAAGCCGCCGGGCGAAGTGATCACAATATCCGCCTTTTCCGGAATTGTTACCTGATACATTTTATCGAGCAGGCGGCAGCCCGCGCGGTGCGCTTCGATATAATGGCCCGCAACGCAGTGTCGAATTTTCTTGTGTTCATCGAGCACGACGTTGACGATGAAATCAATGTGGACAAAGGATCCCACCTCGTCAATGTCGATGCGCACGGGGTTCGTATCGAGGTTGCCCGCGTGCGCGCGCTCATCCACCATGCGCTTGTGGTTCGCCTGGATCGCGTCGTGTGTGGATACGCCGGGCATGATGGCCTTGGAGCCGCCGCTGTAGCCAGCGAAATAATGGTATTCGATATTTCCCAGGCAAATAATGCGGTCCGCCGCGGCGACGGGCGTAAAAATATCAATCGGCGTACCGTTTTGGGAAACACCGAGGTGCGTATAGTCCTTGCTCGCATTCCGGCAGGTAAAACGGCGGTACATCTCCTCTCCGGCCGCCTTCCGCATCTCCTCCGGCGTCATTTCCCGGTGTATACCCAATGCGAACACAATCGTGACATCCTCATCCCGCACGCCCGCAAGCGCAAGCTCCTGTGCCACATAAGGCAGAACAGCATACGTTGGCATGGGGCGGGTGATATCGCTCGTGACGATGGCAATTTTTTCCCCTGGATGCACAATATCCTTGAGCCGAGGCGTGCCGATCGGGTTTTGCAGCGCGCGCTGCACCTCCGCCTCGCCGGTGAGGGCGGCAACCGTTTCATTCGGCAGTAGGACGCCGAGAAGATTTTCATCCGGAACGTTATACTGTAAGGTTGTTTTGTCATAGCCAAAGGACAGCAGCATGGAAAAATCCTCCATTTCAAAAACATCTTTCTCACACGCTTTGATTCTAAACCAAAACGGGCGGGGTTACAAGACCCGCCCGTTCAAAAGGAAGTTCCCTTGAAGTTCCCTTTATAATTGCCTTTCGCGCTCATATGCGCCTTCCATCGCGGCCACCAGCGCAAGCTTTTTGCCGGACATGAAACGCACCATCGCGCCGCCCGCCGTGCAAACATAATTGATCTTTTTGATATCAGCAAGCTTCGTAGCGGAGCTGACTGTGTCGCCCCCGCCGATGACGGAATAGCCGGGCGCGTTGGCCACGGCGTTCCAAATGGCGCGCGTGCCCGTTTCAAACAGCGGGTTTTCATACACGCCCGCCGGGCCGTTGGCAAAAATCGTGCCCGCTTGGGCGATGACCGCGCTGTAGGCCGCGATCGTCTTTGCGCCAAGGTCGCAGAAGGATATCTCCGCGGGCAGGGCTTCCACCTTGATCTCTTCGCGCTTACCGTCCCGCTCGAAGGCGAGATCCACCGGCAGTTCGAACACATCAGGGAAGCGGCCGAGCAGCCCCTTCGCCTGCTCAACGAAGCACCAGAGGTCACGCGCCTTCAAAAAGTCCTCCGTCGTATTGCCAAGCTTTACGCCCTGTGCGAGCAGCATCACCTGCCCGGTTACGCCGCAGGCGAGGATTTTATCCGCCGTGCCGTTGGCGCACACGGCCTCCATCATGCCAAAGGCGTCGGAAATCTTCGCGCCGCCGAGCACGAAAACCGCGGGCTTTTTGGCCCCATGCAAAACATGATAGAGCGCCTTGTATTCATCAAAGAGCAGAAAGCCGGCCGCCGTGGGCAGCACCTGCTGAAAAGCGGTCATGCTCGGGCAGTTGCGGTGCGCGGCAGAGAACGCGTCGTTGACATAGAGGTCAAACAGCGGCGCAAGCGTGCGCACAAGCCAGGTATCGAGCATTTCGGAAGGCTGGAGCTTGACTTCCTTTTCAAAGCCGCTGATCTCCTCGCAGAGGTAGCGCAGGTTGCCGAGCAGGATGCACTCCCCCTCCCGCAGCGCGTTGACCGCTTCGCATGCGGCGGGGCCGCACACGTCGTCGATATATTTGACCTCGCGCCCGGAGAGGGCGGTGAGCTTCTCCGCGTGCTCTTTGAGCGGGATCAGATTTTGATAATCGAGCGTATCGCCCTGATGGGCGATGATCGCCACCTTCGCGCCGCCGTCGAGCAGGTAGCGCAGCGTCGGCAGGCTCTTTTTTATGCGATTATCATTGACGATCCGTTTTGTCTGCGGGTCGATGGGCGAATTGATATCAAGGCGCAGCAGCACCCGCTTGCCTGCTACGTCCATGCCGTCCAGCGGCGTCATTTTTACTTCCATTTTCCAATCCCCAAATAGCGGTTTGTTTCAGCGGTGCCGGAATCACGGTCCGTCTGCATGCCCATGCAGGCGCGCACGCCGTCCATCGTTTCCGGGATGGTCACGCTCTCCTGCGGGATGTTGATGGCGAACATGATGTCGTCGCCGGTTTCCACGATGCTATCCTCCCACAGGGCGATCTCATACATATCGCCGCGCGGGTTACCGAGGTCGCGCGCATATTTGAAGAGCGACGCGTTGCCGAGGAAGCCCTCGTCCGTGGAGACAACGCGGATACGCGGGTGGTCGTTGAACGCCTTGAGCGCCATTTCCTTTGTAATCTTCTCCTTGCCGTGCGCGACGACCGTGATGATGTGGCCGTGCGTCACCGGCGTGTGGATGAGAATACCCGTGGCCGCCACGTGCGGCATGATGGTCATGAGGTCAACGGCCTGATGGCTCGGCGCCTTATCGATGCGCAGGGCATTGGTCAGCCCTCTGTGATAATCGCCGGGGTCCGCCACGCGGCGCACGATCGTGATCGCCACGCGCTCCATGCCATAGGCGCGGTCCAGGCAATCCACCGCGCGGATCAGGCCGGTAGTGTTGCAGCTCGTCAGCTTCAAAAACTGCTTCTCCACGCCCTTTTCAAAGTTTGCGTAGCCGTGGAAAAACACGTCGGCCACGTCGTTTTTTTCGCCGCCCTGGAAGATGGCCTTTTTGCCATACTGCTCATAGAGCGCGCGGTTTTTCGCGCCCACACCTGCGTTGGTCGCGTCGAGCAGCACATCGCACTGCTGAATGAGATCCGTAATCGTGCCGGAAACCGGGATGCCGAGCGCGTCGAATTCCGCGCGATGATCCTCCATAGAGAGATAGAGGGCATAGGGCATCCCCTTCTCCTTGAGCGCGCGGATGGCGAGGGTGGGAGCCACGTCCGCCACGCCGACGAGTTCCATATCACCCTGTAGAGCGACTCCGTCCGCAAGCCGCTG
>OHPQ01000537.1_pt1 | contig 15878 bp, 9 predicted proteins | sample 1577821 | NCBI WGS metagenome assembly OHPQ01 (sample SAMEA3879509, study PRJEB24766) | human gut metagenome | biome: human-associated habitat; feature: feces | place: USA | collected 1985/1987 | reverse complement strand
GATTTTCTCCCAACTTTTTTACAAAAAAATCCTGCTGCAAAACAGGTTGCAGCAGCCGCTTTGACTTTTTCATTCGCCTATTTTTTCAGCACTACCTCCAGCTTCACAGGATTATGATCCGTATATTGGAAATCCGTTTCGATCACATTCACCGCTTTTACCTCCACATTGGGGGACACGATAAACCCGTCGATCACATAAAACTGCGTTGTTGCCCGGTTGCCACTGTAGGGCTGATTCAAGAGCCTGCAAGTGGGCGCGCTGTCATCCACGGCAAACCGCCAGCCCTCCGGCAGAATATCGGAAGAAAGCGTGCCGGCCTTCCAATAGGAAGCATCGACGAGTGGATATTTCGTTGCGTCCACCTCGGAGAACGTCTGGTTAAAATCGCCGCCTGCGATGCAGTAATTTCCCTTTTCATATTCCGTTGTGAGCAGCTTTAAAAGCTCTTCCGTTTGGATCTGTTTGGCGTCGCCGTCGTCATAGGCCTCCAAATGGAGGTTGATGAGCACCAGCTCCTTGTCGCTCCCCTCCAGCGGCACCCGCTCCACGAGCAGGCACCGCTTGAGCTGCGCAACGCGTACAGGCCAGGTGTAGGTTCCCGTCAATGCGATGCGCTCCGCCTTTGCCGCGCCGAAGGAGCTGAGCGTCAGCAGGCCGGACTGCACCTTGCCGATCGTCGGCAGCGGAAACGGCACATACTGGCAGGAATAGTTTACTGCAAAAGCATTCGTCCCGCCAATCAGGTTTGAAAGCGATGCGGTCTGGTCGACAAAATAGGAACGTTTGGAGCTCTTGTCAACCTCCTGCAAAAACTGCACGTCGCACTCTGCATCTTGAATGATCTTGCCGATCCCGGCGATATTCTTGCGCACATTTTCATCGGTTTCCGGGCGGACATTTTTACCGCCGTCCATGAAGAAATCCTGCGTTTTGTCGAGTGATCCATAGCCAATGTTGTAGGACAGGATGGAGAGAGCGCCGCCCTCCTGAATCGTTTTCTCCGCCTTACCGCCAATCTGGAGCGTTTCCACCGGCTCGGGCTTAAATTCCGCCGCCGTCAGGTAGATCACAAAGCCCACAACGATGAGGAGCAGGGTGAGAAGAATCGATAGTAAAATGGCGCCGATGCGTCTGAGGGTTCGTTTCATAGCATTCGCCTTCCCGGATGCCGCAGGTTGCATAAAAGCCAAGCGGCGTTCCTCTCTTTTTTAACATAAATGTAGCATTTGGCGGCGGGATTGTCAATTAGATTTTATAGATGGCACGGCCGTTTCCTTTCCCATTCCGAATAATAGGCAAAAAATCAAATAAGCACTGTATCCAAAAGGCCGCCGCGAAACCCACGGCGGCTTAAATGATGCGATAAACAGCCTTCTTTTGGGCGCTATCATCGATACTGATACGCCCTGACATACTCCACCACAAAATCCGACGGCCAAATCTCCTCCGGATTTTTTTGAATATCCCCTGACCAGCCGCGAAACGGCCTCCCATTCTGCCCGTCCACCTCGGTGGATAAAATCAAAAATTCCGGCGTTTGCGACGGCTGGCCGAAACTCGTCCGGCAGCTCTCCACGCCGTCGATGTAAAAAATATATTCCCGCTCGTTCCACTCCACGCCATAATCATGGAACGTCTCATAGGGATTCTCCACGCGGATTATCCCCGCGTTTTTCGTCCGGTGCGCACGCCCATAGCCGTCATAATGGAGGTTGCAGGTCACAAGCCCGTTCTGCCTGCGGGCATAATAGGGCGATTCAAAAATATCGATCTCCGCGCCGCTCTTCCCATTGCCCGTCTCCTGCTCTACGCCTTCGCACATCATCCAGAAAGCGGACCATAGCCCCTGCCCCCTTGGCAGCTTGCAGCGCGCCTCAAAATAGCCGTATTTCTGCTCAAAAAGGCCCTTTGTGTCAAGCCCTGCGTGATACCAGCCGGGGCCATATTTACCATCGTGGTATTCCGTTTGAATAATCAGCTTTCCGTCTCGCACAGCCGCCTGTGATCCATCCCAGTAGCCGCCGCGCCGGACATCCTCGCCGTGCGATTTCCATTTGGCTGGATCAAGCACGTTTCCTTCAAACTGGTCTTCAAACGTGAGCTGAAAGCGGGCTAAATCCAATTTTTTCCCTTGGGGCGGATGAGGGCGGCGGAACGGGACGAAGAAAAACTGCGCTGCCGCCGCCCCGTAACCTTGCAGCATATCAAGGCCGATTTTCATGATTCACACTCTTTTCCCTTTATTTCCCGGCCCGCAGCTTATTGATCCGGTCGCGCAGATAGGCGGCATGCTCAAATTCGAGGATCTTTGCCGCCGCCTTCATCTCCGCCGTGAGCTGCTTAATCAGCTGCTCGCGCTCCACGCGGGAAAGCCGCTTGGTAGGCTTATTCGCGTCGATTTCGGACCGGCTTGTAATCTCCAAAATTTCACGGACTTCCTTCTTGATCGACTGCGGCGTGATGCCATGCGCTTCATTATACGCCATCTGCTTTTCACGGCGGCGCTGTGTTTCGCGCAGCGCTTTTTCCATGGAGGGCGTTACGGTATCCGCATACATAATCACCTGGCCCTGCGCGTTGCGGGCCGCGCGGCCAATCGTCTGGATGAGCGACGTTTCGGAGCGCAGGAACCCTTCCTTATCCGCATCGAGGATGGTAACGAGAGATACCTCTGGGATATCGAGCCCTTCGCGCAGCAGGTTGATGCCAACGAGCACATCAAATTCGCCCTTGCGCAGGTCGCGGATAATTTCCATGCGCTCGATGGTATCGATATCATGGTGCATATAACGCACCTTGATGCCGGCAGCCTCGAGGTAATCCGTTAAATCCTCCGCCATTTTTTTGGTCAGCGTTGTCACCAGCACACGCTCCTTACGCGCGGTGTGGATGTTGATTTCTGAAATCAGATCGTCGATCTGCCCTTCCGTGGGCTTCACGATCACTTCCGGATCCAGCAGCCCGGTCGGGCGAATCACCTGCTCGACAATCGCCGCACTCTTCGACCGTTCAAAATCGCCGGGCGTAGCGCTGACAAAAATCTTTTGCCCGAGCCGCTCGTAAAACTCATCAAAGGTTAAGGGGCGGTTATCATAGGCGGAGGGCAGGCGGAAACCAAAATTGATCAGGCTCTCCTTGCGCGAGCGGTCGCCGCCGTACATGCCGCGCACCTGCGGCAGAGTGACGTGCGATTCATCCACAAAGAGCAAAAAATCCTTCGGGAAATAGTCGAGCAGCGTAAACGGCGCGCTACCCGCCGGGCGGCCGGACATCACGCGGGAATAGTTCTCGATCCCTTTGCAAAAGCCCGTTTCCCGCAGCATCTCAATATCGTATTCCGTCCGCTGGCGGATGCGCTGCGCTTCCAACAGCTTGCCTTCGGCCTCAAACGCCTTGACACAGCGCTCCATTTCCTGATAGATATCCGCAATCGCGGCTTCCATCTTCTCCTGCGAAACCACATAATGCGAGGCAGGATAGATCGCAACATGCTGCAAAACGCCCTTGACCTCCCCGGTGAGCGGATTCACTTCGCTGATTCGGTCGATTTCATCGCCAAAAAACTCAATCCGGTAGGCCGTATCGTTGGAATAGGAAGGAAAAATTTCAATTACGTCGCCGCGCACACGGAATTTATTACGCACAAAGTTGATATCGTTGCGCTCATACTGAATTTCAACGAGCTTGTGGATCACATCATCCCGCTTCTTTGTCATGCCGGGGCGCAGGGAGATCACCATGCTGCGGTAATCAATCGGGTCGCCCAGGCTGTAGATGCAGGATACGCTCGCCACGATGATGACATCCCGCCGCTCGGACAGCGCAGAGGTGGCAGAGTGGCGCAGCTTATCGATCTCATCGTTGATGGCGGAATCCTTTTCAATATAGGTGTCGGTTGTGGGAATGTAAGCTTCCGGTTGATAATAATCGTAATAACTGACGAAATATTCCACTGCGTTATTTGGAAAAAACTCCTTGAATTCGGAGCAGAGCTGCGCCGCCAGGGTCTTATTGTGCGCCAAAACCAGTGTTGGCTTCTGTACCTGCGAGATAATATTCGCCATAGTAAACGTCTTACCGGAGCCCGTAACCCCCAGCAAAGTCTGCTCTTTATCCCCTCTTTTGATTCCCTCTACCAGTTTTGCGATCGCCTGCGGCTGATCTCCTGTTGGCTTATATTTTGAAACTAATTGAAACAACGAATCATTATTTCCCATTAAAAATCCCCTCATTATGACTAATATCAGCCACCAAATTCGTGTTTTTATGTACCATGCAGAAGAAATTTTTAGCTGTTTTTTGGATCTTAAACACCAAAACACGAATTGCCTCACTGAAAAGCGTTTTCCGACTCCGTAACACACACCAATATTAGGCGTCATCTATCATGATATTATAACACATATATCGCCTTTTAAAAGTGAAAACTCGATGAATAAATCCGGGAAAATAAAACGCCTGATCATTGATTGCTTGCAAGTTTCATTGATCAATCATTCATATTTTATGAGTCATTTAATATAATAAGAGAGCCAATTCCTCGATAAGAGGTTGGCTCTCTGGTTTTTGGGGTCTCTACTGAAGATCAAAATACCATTCGTGGATATCTCTTAATTCATGAACGTTTGAATGATCATATACTATAGTTACACGAAATCCTAAATTATTGTCAAGGGACATTATTTCTGATACGGTATAATCAATATATAATCTCAAATCTAATTGAGATACATCCACTTTCTACACCTCACTTCTATGCGCCTTGGTTTTTACATCATCCGGCTTAAAATTATCGTTTACAAATTTAACCGCTTTATCTTCATCTTCCATAACACCTAGATAGAATTCAAAAGTGGTATTTACAGACTGATGACCCAATAGCGCCGATACCTTCGCTAATTGAAGTCCTCGCTCAAGCATTATTGTCGCAAACATGTGCCGCAAACTGTGTACCGATATGATGGGGAGCCCAGCTTTTTTACAAATCTTTTTGATTTCATTAATTAGTGAATTAGGGCCACGGTAATTACCATTTTCCTGACAACAAATTGTCAATCGGAAATGCATAAGCGAGGAACAAAGGCTCCCAGTGGTTCAATCGAGGTATATGTATGCCCAAAATGTGGAGCAGTTCTTTGTATCTATAATGAAGCCAAAAATTGGAGTAAATATGCTGCAGCTCCGTGAATACCGGCCTGAAATAAATATGGCAACCGAAACCTCAATAGCAAACGAGCTCACCGCTGCCGGTAATCAACCCCTATATTTTAAACAGCTCTCTACCAGCTCATTTGCCATCTCCTATCAGTCCGAGGGCGTGATGACTTTTGAATATGTTGCGTGGGATCTTAAAAATGAATGCCGTTTGATTTTAGCAACACAAGCCGAAAATGCAGATTCAATACTTCCACTCATCAAGCAGATATATGGCTCTTTGAAATGGATAAAAGCTTCACCTATACCAGATGCTATCCGTCTCTCATATAATGATTTTGGGGCGTTTGAATTTGCGTTTCCTGCTTCATGGGAATATGGAACCTCAAGCGAAGCATTCTCTGCCATGAATCCGGATACGAATTCCGTTTACAGCGTTACTGTGTCACAATCCGACAAGAGCTCGCTTGCTGATATCACAGAGTTGCAGTATGCGCAGCAAACCTCACAATCCCGATCGAATTTATTCATGAAGCGCTACGCTGCTTCTGCTCATCAGATCACGGCCGAATCGGTATATTCATCCACCCAAGGCCAACAAATCCTATTTTATCATGTGCTGATACTTAAAAACGGCTTTCAATATGAATTCCTGCTGGATACTCCAGTTGCCGCCGGGGAGGACGATTATCTTACAATACAAGAATGTCTCAAGTATTTTCGAGTGTTCTAATTTCCAGGTGCATCCTGAAAAGGAAATATCAAGGCCATTTCTTGCTCTGCAATTCCACTACGCTCCATAAAAATTTTAGAGATAAAGCTTGCGCTTCCCGGAGCTAATGCCGCAGGAAGCGCTTGTCTAAAGCATTCAGTTATAGTTTGTTGGATTTATAACCGATTTTCATATGTTGTTACTATATCTTGTGCGGTCACATTATTTGGACAACTGCGAATAATCGATTGTGCATAATGATACAATTCTTCATCTGTAAACGGCGAGTCTGGGGAGGAAGAAAATGTATCAAGAACCCACTCTTTAATTGTATAGTCCGATGGTGATAAAATAATTGCTTTCTGAATATGCCAATAAACTAAAGGATAAACATAGTGAAAAAAAGGATCAAACATGAGGAGCTCACAGATTGACATATGCAATTGTGAGGTCTCATTCCGAGAGATCGCGTACATCAAAAAGCAGTATTTCTCCATGCTGTTTATATGAGGTAAGTCGTGCATTAAATTCTCTATCGAATATACATATCCTATTTTATTTAAATCGTTATATGCAGAATAGTACTTTCCTTGCCTGATTTCTTTCTCAATATTTGTCATTTTCTCACCCACGCATCACTAATTCTAAAAACCTTATCCATTATTTTACCTGTTACTTCTATTACCCTTCCTTTATATCGCCATAGAATCTGTATGGTTCCATTATTTCTTATATTCCAAGATCCTTTTCTAATGGCTTGGTAAACTAAATTCTGAATAGAACTATTTGTTACTTTCCCTAATACTTTTCCCCATAAGTGTTTAGAAACATTTATATGTTTCATCGTTTGTGCCGTTAGCTTGACGCTCCTATAAGAACCACGTATGAGTCCAGCCATTTTTACACTAAATGTAGACCACGCTCTTGCAACATATGGACCGACAAAATAGCCGATTGTCGCAGCGGAAGCCGTAATTATAGCAGACAAGCCCCAAATGAATGTGTTTCTTTTCCATCCTCTTAACCCAATACGATCCGCAAGCCATCTCGTCAGGAAGTAACCGCCAACCGCTCCAATGACACCACCAATAACAGCGCCTATTACATTAGCGGCAATTGTCCCAGACTGATCCACCATATTGACGGGATTGTTTTTACAATAGGCAAATAAATTTGCGCTTACTGGGTTCTCTTGAGAAATATTCAGCACTTCCGCAACATCCGCATTGATAAACCTGCCCCACTCCGGGTTGTAATACCTCGACTGAAGATAATACAGCCCCGTCTCCGCATCGTAATAATACCCGCGGTACGTGCAGGGGTTCAGCTTCTGAAGCGTTGCGTCGCCCGTCATGGACACGATCTGGCCGTATGCGTCGTACACATAGGATACCTTCTCCGCTCCCGTTTTGTCAACGATGGCGAGCACGTCGCCCTGCAAATTTTTCACATAGAAATAGCTTGCGCTGTCATTGACCGTGAAGCCTACTGGCTCGTCGTTTGCATCGTAGAGAATTCTGACCGCATCGTTTCCAACCTTCTGCCCGACAAGCTTCGATTCGTTCCAGAGGTATTCATACACGGTTGACGCGCCGCTTTGCGTGACCGTCTTTTTCGTGCGCAGGCCGTCCGCGTTGTACTGGTAAGCAACGTCCGTTCCGCTCTTGCTCATTGAGGCGAGCTGCCGCCCGGCTTCCCATGAGAATGCCCAGCCATTGTAGCTCGTCGGGTTGCCAACAGTATCATACTGAATTCGCTTTGCGTCGTAATACGCAAGCTGATCCTTCCACGTGCTGTCATACGAATACAGCCACGTCCGCTTTAAGAGCAGCGGCGTTCCCGTTGTGTATTTGTAATTTGTCCGGCTGACGAGGTTGCCGCCTTCGTTATATGCATACACCACCGTTAGATCCTGCACCTTATCATCCACGCGCGTAAGCTGGTTCGCCGCATCATAGTGATAGGTATACAGCAGTGTGGAGCCGCCGTCGTTATTGACCTGCTGCACAGTTTTGAGATTGCCGTTGCCATCATAGGTGTAGGAAAAATCCTTGGTTGCAGACGTGTTCGCGCCGGTTTTGATCGCGTTGCGCAGGATATTCACGCGGTCGCTCGTTTGCGCGGCGGAGGCGGACTTGTATTCATAGCTCGTGCTGACGCCGCCTGTCACCGCCGTGCCGTTTTTCGCAAGCACGCTCTTTTCCAGCGTGCGGCCGAAATAATCCGTCTTTTCCGAGAGGGCAGTGGCGGTTCCAGGGCTTGTGATCGTGCCGGATTTCACAGTCTGGCCGCTGGTCTGCGTATAGCTGTCGCCGTTTGTTTTTCTGGTATAGGTCTTGCCAAAGGCGGTTTCCGTTACGCTTCCGTCCTCTGCTGTAACGCTGGAGTAGACAAGGCTGTTATCGGAGAGCTTGCGCACCTCCATGCGGTCGCCGTCCAGCGTCGCCTTTGTCCCGGCAATATTGTCGGTGGCCGTTTTTACGTTGCCCTGCCGGTCATAGGTGTAGGTGAAGCGCCAGGCGCTATCCCCGCTATACTTGATGCCGGTGATATTCTGCTTGGCGTCGTATTGATAGGTGATGGCCTGGCCGTTGCCATAGGTGATGCTGTTGAGCTTGTTATGGTTTGTGCCTGTGCCGTAGGAATAGGTGACGAGGCTTTGGCTGCCAACCTTTACGCCGGTCTGATTGCCCCAGCTATCGTAGGTAAAATTGTAGGAAAATCCATTGTGCGTCACGCTCGAAAGCCTGTCGTTGGTATACCCATAGGCGGTGGACATGGTTTTGGAACCGACCTGCTGCGACACCTTGGTCAGCGCCTGCATAGCGTTGTAGGAATATTGCACGGTATTGCCGTTGCCGTCCGTCTGGCTGTCGAGCTGGCCGTTCTTCTCGTTATAGCCATAGGATACCGTATCGCCTGCGGAATTCGTCGTGCTGGCCAAATAGTTGCCGGAGGCGGTGTAGGTATTGCGGGTTTCCATGCTTTTCGTGCCATCCGTCTGTGTGGAAACAGTCACATTGCCCTTCGCATCTTTTGTCTCTTTTGTGCCGCGCTTGCACTGTACGCAGGTGCAAGCATCCTTGCTCGCGCAGCGGCAGGAGCAATCCGCCTCCTCGCAGCCCTCGCAGGTGCAGTGCGCCTCCTCTGTGCCAGAGCCGCTGTCGGAGGATTCGGCCTGCGCTTCCTCTTTATAAAGTTGGACGCCATCATACATCACGGAGCCCATCTGACGGTCATAGGAGAGATAGAGATCCACAAAGGCGGTATCCTGATCCAGCGTAAATGACTTCTGCATATACTGCCAATTTTGCGTATTCGTATTGTAATCGATCCGGCCAAGTGTTTCAATATCGTTCCCTTCGCCGTCATCCGTCTGTACGCGGAACGCACAGCTTCTGCCCGAAGCCAGCGGCAGGCCGTCCGTTACCTTTGCCCATGCGCCAAATCGGAACGTATCGCCAGCCTTGCCGTTAATGAAAACGCGCTGGATCAGGCAGGGCTGCGTGGTAATGGAACCGGTATGGCGATAAACGCTGTTATCGAGTGTGCTTGCACGCTGGTTGTTATTTGTGTCAGCAGCCACCGCGCCTGTGGGGATGACCTGCCAGGATTCTGCCCCAAAGGTAAAGTCCGGATTTTCCACATAGTTATAAGCAGCGGCTTTATCCGTTTTTTCGAGCTGATACGCATCTGCATAAATCGCGCCGGCGGAATTATCCATGCGGACGTGGCAGCGCAGCTTTGTTGCGTTTACGGGAACCGTCAGTGTCGTCTCCAGCCGCACCCATTTCCCTTTTGTATCTTTCACCTTGGCACTGGAGGTTTCCTTGAGCCAGGTGCTGCCGTTCCATGCCTGTAGGCAAACGCGCGCGCCGTCTCCCGTGATGGCCTGCGGGAGATTCACCCAAGCGGAAAGGGTATAGGTTTCACCCGCCTGAATATTCGGATAATCCTGATATAAGCACACGGTGCCTGTCGTATCCCGCGCAACGCGGTAGCAATAAGCGCCCGCCTGAGCATAAAGCCCACTGCGGAAACGGACATGCGTATTGTCGTTAGAGTAGACTGACCAGTTATAGGCGTTCACTTCAAAGCTGTTATTTTTGATATAGTTCATACTGGTCGGCTGCGTCTCGGATACGTTAGAAAGGATATTGTGCTTTTTGCCTTCTATTTCTTCCGTCTTGTAGGTGGCATATACATAATCGCCTGTTTCGCCATCCATGGAGCAGACCGTCCGGCCATATTCATCGAACTGCTTGATTTCCACATTGCCGAGGCTGTCCGTAAAACGGCGCTGGAACATGCCGTCATAGGTCATATCCAGCCATGCGCCATCCGCATAGCTCCCGTCGGACTGATATGCCCGCTCAATAATGCGCAGCTTGCCCTGGTTATCGAACTGCGCTTCCATCTGGTTATTATCGATATCGGTGAGCGTCATGCCGAATCCATAATCGTATTTTACCGTTTTACCATCCGGATAGGTCACGCTCTTGAGTACGGAACCAAATAAATTACTGTTGTTTTGGTAGGTAATCTGATAGGGTACGCTATTGCCTGCGCCATCCTGCACGGTGATCGCATTGCCGTCCGCATCAAAGCACTGGATGGATTTCAATTGCTTGTTTGTCAAAATACTGGTTGCATCCGTATAGGCAAAGCGGTATTCCCGGCCCACACCATCAATCAATTTTTCAATATAGCCCCCGTTATATACGATCGATATGTAGTTGGATGGGAGACTTGCATCGGCCATTTTGACCATATAGCCATTGGTATTGAAGTGCAATATGTGGTTTTCTGTATCCGCGATCTCCATTTCCGCATAATGCGCACCATAATTAGAGGTAACAGATTTCGGCATCCAGAGAACCGTGCCCGTATCCCCAACATAATTTGTGGTTTCTTCGATCCATTTCACCTTGGTATGCGCTTCGTTTTCCTCTGTGGAGGCAATATAGCTGATTTGCCTGCCTTGGCCATTTTTATAGGAAATCCGCGGCTTTCCGTCTGCACTGTCGCTCACATAATGAATGCTCTGATTATAATTCATATTCCAGGAGGAACCCAGAGCAAGCTGAATCGGAAATATGCTGATAAAATTGCAGTAGTCTTTGATCTGTACCGGCATCACATTTCCGCCCAAGCCGATATCTTCCCGTTCAATGCAGATATTGCTGGAAAAATCGTTGACATACATTGTACCGGCCCTGCCGACCGACTGCGTATGGTAGTCATACCGGTCGTCAATGCCCTGATTCCCGGCATAATCAATTTCGACGGTTGGACGATAATTGCTGTTCTCCTGATGATTGGAAGACAGTATGCTTAAATCTGTGTTAACCGACTCATCCAGCGCCTTCAGAAGCAGGCCATAATAGGCAATGCCGGAGCCGCTTGGCGCAAAATATTTGGTAACATCAAGAACGATCTGCTGCAACGCATCTGATGCGTTAACCGTTACATAATCGATTGGAGCCGAATAATAAGAAGGCTGTGCGTTGTGGGTGACCGCTGCCGGATCCCATGACTGCGTGGTTCCATACACCGCAAGTTTCGCCGCACTGCTCCCCAAATTCTTTCCATATAAGTTTAGCCGGGCAGAACTAATCCCACTGCTGAAAGCATGTTGGCTTTGCGGAAACAAGAATGCACGCGCGATCGTGCCGCCGCCCTTAATCTTTAATTCAGTATCATACTGGTAATTCCCCGTTGGCGCGGATGAGATTGTATAGGTATCTTCATCCGGGGTTTCAGTTTCCTCTCCCTCAGAAGCTACCAGTGAAGTTTCAGCCTCAACGACAGGATCTAAGACGACTGGATAAACCCTCTCATTTGCGCGTAACCATTCTGTTGAGGGAGAATAGGTGAGCAGATAACCACCCTCCCGGTTGGCCAAAGTCACCTGGATCGCATCAGAACGCATGCCGTTTGCATCATACATATAGGGTGCCGGAAGCGTAAAAACAGAATTTTCATTTTCGTCGGTGAATGCAACGCTTTTATCCTTGGCGAGACTGGCACGCAATTTCGGCGCGTGAATAATATATTGGTAAATTACCCCTTTGGATGGCTTTTTGTTCAGAATAATATTTTCTTTCACAGATTGAGGCAGCACGGAATATTCAATATCCACATCAGCTTGCGCATTCTCATAGGTCACGGTGGATTGTCTCTTGGCGAGATTTGCCCGCTTCTGCGCCTGAGATGCATTTTCTAAGAGCGCCTTATCTGCTTTATTTTCTGCTTGAATCTGCGCCCGAGCTGATTTCTTCATTGGCGTTAGCATCGAAAAAGAAAGCGTGTACCCTTGATTGGAAATTTGAACCTGCTGATTGTCCGAAAGAGATTCCGGAAACTTTGCCTGAAAATAGTTCTCTTTATTTTCTACAACGGTTTCTCCGCCCGCTGTTTTTTCCTCCAGCGTATTGTCGATTTCTTTCCATTCTCCATCCTCTAAAAAATGGATGGGATCTGCTGAAAGAAGGGCGGTATATGTCCCATCCGTTCTCTTGAAGATTTTGGCAAACGCGCTTCGCTGTTCTACATCTTCAAACAGGATCCCCGCTTGCTCCGAATTGCCGGGTTGCTGCACTTGCTCTGCCTGTGCCCGTGTTTGCTGCTGAAAGCCATCCGCAATGGCCTGTGCGGGCAGAATTTCGGCAATTAATAAAATTGCCAGCGCCATTGAAATAAACCGCAGTGCTTTTTTCATTTTTTCGTCTCCTCAATTTTGATATTTGAGAGAATCCCCTCACTCTATATAACGAAAAAAATGACGAAATGTTGCACTTGATTTTGTAAGAAATTGTGTTGAATGCTTGTTTTGTAAAAACACACAAACACACCCTCGAATTTTTATTCAATCAATAAAACAGATTTTTATATTTTTGATAGAAAGAATCCATAATTGATTTATTTATATCATTTACTTATGAATTCTCCGGCTACAAGCAATCATAATTTCTACCCTGTCTTTTTTGTGGCCGCATACGGTACAGACCACTTTCGATCTGGTAGTCCATCTGGAGTGGGTTAGGTCAATTACCTCTCCATCCAGCTCAGCTCTTACGATCTGGTCAGAATAATGCCTTAATATTTCCTCAAATTCGAACTGGCTTATGTCTGTTGCGCAGGGGTGTTCAGGAGTATACATCGGACATTTAAAAATAATGCCATGGGGAGTGCGTTCTAAAACAAGTTCAGCATTGGGATCGTGAAAGGCACAGAATAGGTGTAGCATAAGTATTACCTAGTCTTTTTGGTGTTATTTAGTCCATAAAAGACATACAAAACAACACTAAACAGCATTAAAAAAGCCCCGATCTACGGGGCTCGTGTAGTAGCTGACGAAATATTCCACTGCGCTATTGGGGAAAAACTCACGAAACTCACTGCAAAGCTGGGCAGCGAGGGTTTTGTTGTGCGCAAGAATCAGCGTGGGCCGCTGCACCTGGGCAATGATGTTCGCCATGGTAAAGGTCTTGCCGGAGCCGGTCACGCCCAGCAGCGTCTGCTCCTGATCGCCCCGTTTGAGCCCCTCCACCAGCTTAGCGATGGCCTCGGGCTGATCGCCGGTGGGGTGGTAGGGCGCGGAAAGCTTGAAACATTCCGGATCGGCCGGTTCGATTTGTGCGTGTATCGTTTGCTCATTGAGGATGGATTTCTCCAGAACAATCCGGTTTGTAAAATCCAAACCAAAAGCATCGCAGGCGGCCCGTCAATTTGATCTGGCTGCCTGCGATGCTTTTGCTGTTAAGAAAGCGCGAGGGTATCGGTTCTCCCAATCTGTTCCATCGGAATCTGCACAAAGCCATCCGGCGGGCTTTGCAGCAGATAGGTATCTTGCTGTTCAAAAAGGTGATCTTGAAAACGATAGGCAAAATTAGAAACCTCGCTGTATTGCTTAGCTCGCTTTGCGAATTCGCCTTCTTTTTTCTTCCGGTTTACCATCACATTATTCCGCACAGAGCTCCCGGCGGGATTTGCGGCAAAGGAGGCCTCCGAGCGGTTGCTAAAATCATCCATCAGCTTGGAAAGCGATGGGTAGGCGTTTTTCCACACGTCCGAATGGATATCGACCTCTTTTAACGTTGCCCACAGCCCCTCGCCCGGCGTATTGGCGTGAGAAAACCAGCCGCCGTCCTCAATCCCGGCGATCGCCCGGTCGTCGTATTCAATCGGAATCGCCGCGTTGACGATCAAATTGTTCTCCACCTTCAGATCGCGCCCGCCTCCCAGCAAAAACCCGCGGCCGGGGATATTAATCAACAGGTTTCCATATGCGGCCTGGCCGGACAGCGCATCGTCAAAATAGATCCCGTTTGGCGTAAAGCCGTCGGAGCCGAGGTTATAGATGCAATTATACCGGATCACATTGCCATAGGCGCTCCAGCTGCGCCCCGCATAAATCGCGCCCGCATCGGAGGATTTTCGCACCACATCATGGATCACATTGTATTCGATCACATGATTGTTGCCCGTGTAAGTGATTGCTTCATGCGGAGACTGATAAATCTCGTTGTGGCTGCAAACAGCGCCTACCCCATTCAGGCTGACGGCCGCCTGATAGGTTTGATAGATCTGTGACCAATCATAAATCAGGTTGTTTGTTACGATATTGTGGGAAGAAGAGAGGGCTGCACGGTCTCCGCCGGTGAGCACGACGCCAGCTTTCCCCGTGGCCGTGATGGTGTTATTCTCCACTGTGATGTGGGTTCCTTCCAGCACAATCGCGCTTTCCCCCACGTTTTGAATCGTGCAATTTTTCACGGTGATTCCATCTCCCGCACCGTGAATGGCGTTTGCCCGGGTGCCCGTAAAGGTGATTCCATCAAACGTCACGTTTTCCGCCCCGTCGATTGTGACGAGATCGCGCGTTTCCAGCGTGAGCTGAATTGGCTGCCCCGCATACCCTTCCGGCGGAATCCAATAGAGCATCAGGTTCTCCCGGTCGAGATACCACTCATTTTCCGCATCCAATTCTTCAAATACGTTGAAAAAATAGTAGGGCATGCCTTCTTTAAATCCGTACACGCTCGCATATTTGGTGGTGACGCTCTCCTCTTCAAACGTGGCGAGCGGAGTGGTGGAATCCGCCCAGTCATACTGAATAGCCAAACAGCCAAGCGTCAGAAGGCTTCTTCCACGTTTTCATCCGCTGTGTCAGCGTGCGCTCCACCTGAAATGTGCCGCCCCGTGGATTTTTCATGGTTTCCCAATCCGCGTTCGTCCGCGTGCCGGATTTTGTATAAACCTCTTTGGAGTCGCCGTTATCCAGAATCTTTCCGGTTTTGAGCTGCTCGCCTTCGTTGGGATAGCGCGCCAGCGTCATGCGTTTGCCATCACAAAACAGCTCGCAGTAAAGGCTGCCCGCCTCGCCATATTTTTCGGCGGTGTGATATTGGCCGAAAGCCTTGACCGAACCGATCTGATCCGCTGTTATGCCGTATTTTTGCAAATCCAGCACCTGAATTTGATCGCGGTACGGCTGAAAATCAGCAGGATTTAAGGAAACGCCGCCGTTGAACACCGCCGTTTTTTCCGCAAAAAAAGTGACGCCGCTGTCCTCCGCCGTCAATGTGAGAGCGGAGATGGGATAATTTCCTCCCGCCAGAGAGATCACTTTTTCCTGCTTTGCAAGCTTCCGCGCCAGCGCCAGCGCCCTTTGTGGCGTGCGGACAGGCGCCTGTGCGCTGCCGTCGTTCGCGTCATCCCCCGTTGGCGAAACGAAAATGTCGCCCGTTTTCTGCTCGCGCGCCCGTTGTTTCGGCACGCTGAGGTTGGAGGGCGCGGGCTGCATTTCATCCATTTCCGCCTGGCCGCCGCAGGCGGAGAGGGAAACGGAGAGCAAGGCTGCCAGTGCGAAGCATACATATTTCTTGATTTTTTTCATGGTGACGATACTCCTCCCCGGACGATGGCTTTCTTGCTATTATGCTTGCCATCTGTTCAAAAGCGCAGATTACCCCAGATCGTGCCGGTCGGTAATCAGAACGGCGGG
>OHPQ01000495.1_pt1 | contig 17122 bp, 15 predicted proteins | sample 1577821 | NCBI WGS metagenome assembly OHPQ01 (sample SAMEA3879509, study PRJEB24766) | human gut metagenome | biome: human-associated habitat; feature: feces | place: USA | collected 1985/1987 | reverse complement strand
GTCGATCTAATATGTAAAATTTCTCCGGAAGCAATACCCCTCTAAAAATATATATTTTTTCACTATAAGTTTCTATCTCATGCCTAGCAATTTTAAAACCATGCCTAACTATTTCGTTAAAATCTGTTATTCTATAGTATGAAACACCTGCATTCATTTTCTCTTGAATAGCCTGCCAAACAATTTCACCCATAAGTTGCGGAGGCGATACCATTGCGCATATATCATTTTGCACATCTGCAATCTGTTCCGCTATACTACTTGCTATTCTCTCCTGTCCCTTAACAACTATAACTATTTCTCGAATATATGGCAATTGCCGTTTATATAAGTTTTGAACCTCTGTAGAAATTTCATTGAGTAGCATATATCTATATTGAAGATCCGAAACATCGGGTCTATTCTCTAATAAATCTAATGAGTGCAACTCTGAATCTCTCTCCCATATTTCATTAAGTAATATTGCAGATAAAGAATATTTCGGGTCTATGGAAAAATATATTTTTCTTCCCCCAGTTCTTTCATCTATATATTCGCTTATTAAACATTTTGATATTAAAAACTCTAAGGCTTGCTCATATTCCTTATTTAACTCTATAATCAATTCAAATGCGTAAGGCTTTTCCAATAGCAACATATAAAGTTCTGCTGTTTTTATATCACAACTAAGATATTCTGCAATCTTATCAATTATTGAAATATTTTTCATAAGTCACTCCTTAACAAGACGATAGTGATTATTTTTGCAATTTTTGTGAAATATCTTTTCTATCTTGTACTTATACCGATTTTTTTGCCATCAGGCAATATAAATGTCTGTTCATAATCAATCTCTAAAACTCTTGCTATACTAATCATTTCTTTAAATGATACAGTTTCTCGCTGTAATTTTTTGTTGAAATTCTGTGGTGTCTGCCCGATACGTCTGCAAAGCTCTGCCTGACTGATATTCATTTCCTCACATAACTGCCTTATTATATCTGATGTTGTCACCACGCACCTCCATCACTATATCTCTATTATAAACCTTCTGGTTGATAAATGCGAGAATTTTTACAAAATTTTCACAAATAAAGCACCCTGCCACCTGTTTCCAAGTCGCAAGGCGCTAACTATTCAGCATCCTATAGTTCTACATTCGTTTCCAGTCCCGATTTGAATTCCACCACAGCCTTGTTTTCATACATCGTCACTTTTTCAATCAGCCGCCTCACCAACTGCTCATCATACTCCAACGGTGTGTCTGCCTGCTCTTGCAGGAAGTCTTTCATTTCCTCGATCCGTTGCCGTCTGCCCTCCCGGTCAGCCTCTCTCGTCAAAATATTCTGCCGTTCCTCCCGGAGCCTGTCTATCTCATCAGCCACCTTCGAGTAATCCTTTTTCACGTTTGCCAGTTTCAGCAACTCTTTCTGCTGCTCTGCCAGCCTACAGTCAATCTCTGCAATCTCATCATCCACGCCGTATCCAATGACTGCCTCTATATTCTCCTCTAAGAGCGGAAGGAAAACCTCCCTGCCGCCAAGAACCCCGTTGATGGCTCTCATCACCGCATCTTGCAGGTCTGATTCCTGGATGGTCGGTGCGTCGCAAGCCTTCGGGCCATGTTCCACCCTAGTGCAGCAACGCCACACCGTGGAGTGCTTGCCCCGGTTGTTCCATGCGATACGGCGGTAAATATCCCCGCACTTGGGGCAGTAGACGATGCTCGACAACGCATATTTGCTGCTGTATACCCGCTTCTTCCTATCAGATCCACTGTGCAGGTTTGCCCGACGTGCCATTTCCTCCTGCACCTGCATATAAAGGTCGCGGGGGATAATTGCCTCATGGCTGCCCTCCACATAATATTGTGGGACAATACCGTTATTTTTGACCCTTTTCTTTGAGAGAAAATCCACTGTATAAGTTTTCTGGAGCAGAGCGTCCCCGATGTACTTTTCACGCCACTGCGCTTTTCCCGCCGCCGTGAGTATCCCGTCTGCCTCCAGCCCCTTCCCGATCTGCAGGAGGCTTGCGCCCTCCAGGTATTCCCGATAGATGCGCTTCACGATTTCGGCCTCTTCCGGCTCAATGACCAACATCCCTTCCTCATCCTTCGTATAGCCGAGGAAGCGGTTGTGGTTGACCTGCACAAGCCCCTGTTGGTATCGGAACTGCAAGCCGAGCTTCACGTTCTGGCTTAAAGACTGGCTTTCCTGTTGCGCCAGCGACGCCATGATGGTCAGCAGGATTTCACCCTTTGAATCCATCATATTTATGTTTTCCTTCTCAAAAAACACGGGGATATTTTTGTCCTTTAGCTGCCGGATATATTTCAGGCAGTCCAAGGTGTTTCTGGCAAATCGGCTGATGGATTTCGTAATTACCATGTCGATTTTGCCCGCCATGCATTCTTCGATCAGCATTCTTCGATCAGGAGATTAAATTGCCCGCGTTTTCGGGTGTCAGTTCCGGATAGTCCATCATCTGCGAATATGCCAGCCAACTCCCATTTGGGGGTTTTCTGGATATAAGCCATGTAATATTCAATCTGTGCCTCGTAGCTGGTGGCCTGCTCATCACTGTCCGTAGAAACGCGGCAGTAGGCGGCAACGCGTAGCTTCGGCCGCTCTTCGTCTTTTTTGCGATTCCCCACACGCTGCCGTGCCGGGATAATCGTCACATATTGTGCGTACTCTTTCAGCCAACCCTTTTGCGGCTTCAAATACAGCATCATAATAATCTCTTTGAAGATAATCCTTAATGCAATATTTTTGGACTTCGCTGTGTATTGCTCGAATGTATAATTGCCGCTGCAAACTATTTACCCTTCTATCAACTTCATCGAGAGTTTTAGCCCGAACAACTTCAATCAGTTTTCCTTCCTTTGTTATCTCAAGACCAGCTAACAAAAGTGCTTTATTTGTTCCCTCCAGCAGGTAGTCATATTTGTCTCTGTTTTTTTCATCTGTAAAAGCGACGGGATTCAACGCTTTTTCTAAGAATAAATAAACTTTGCTCAAAGAGTGGTTTTTGTTAATCTCTGTAGCCAGACAATTATATAGCCAATCCCGTTTATTTAACCCAAACGTATATCCATATGCAGTGCTACTACCACCGTCAGAAACGGCTTCAGTTCCACTTTGTTGAAGTAGCCTTGTTAGTTGGGTTTTTGTGTATCCAGAATCGGTTTCTGCCAACACATCATAGTAATTAACTCACTCCAATGCTATCATATTTTCCGGGAGGAATTGGTTGTCTATTTCCTCACAACACGGATTTTCTCTCCATCTGGTAGCACAAATGCATGTTCATATCCAACATCTAACGCTTCTGCAATCTTCACCATTTCCTCAAAGGAAACCGTCCCTCGATGCAGTTTTTTATTAAAATTCTGCGGAGTCTGCCCAATCCGTCTACAAAGCTCTGCAAGGCTTACATTCATTTTCTCACATAGTTCTCTTATCATGTCTGACGTTGTCATTTTCCACCTCCATCAGCCATTACTATTATAAATCATTTGGTTGATAAACACAATCCATCATTCCAAAATTTACACCCCATAAAAAAAGCACCTTGCAACCATTCCAAAGCCACAAGGCATCTTATCTTTCATATTTCGCTTACTTCGCCACATCCACCTTCGTGCCAGATTTGAATTCCACTTCAAACCGCTCCTCGTAGACCGTGACCCTTTCAATCAGCCGCCTCACCAGCAGCTAAGCATAGCTGATGATCTCTGTAGGCTGGCCGTCCAGAAATTCCCGCATTTCCTGAATCCGCTGTTTCAGTCCCTCACGCTTGATGCTCTCCACCAAGGCGTTCTACTTCAGCCCCCGCAGTCTGTAAATTTCATTGGCGATATTGTTGTAGTCCTCTTGGGAATTAGCCAGCTTCAGAAATTCCTTTTACAGATCCTCTATCTTGGCGCCAATACCTTCCGAGGATGCTTCATCTTCCTACCTGACTATTTCCGCACTCTCCTGCAGCGCGGCAATCACATTATTCCAATTACTCAGGTATGCTTTATACTTTGCCGCTTATCTTGCAAACCTATAAGAAGCAAGCCTGACACAGTAAATAAATATCGTAATTTTTAAGACAATATTTTAAAAATGTCAATTTCACCTTATTGACAAAAATCATAATTTCGAGTATCACATTTTTATAAAAGTGCAATCGAGGTGTGCAAATGGACTATCTTAGTCGATTGAAAATGATAGCCGAAAGCAATGGCGGCATTATAAACAACAAAATAGCTGCAGAGCACGGCATCTCAAGAGCAATACTCTCAAAATTATGCCTGGACAATAAAATTCAACGTATTGCCCGTGGCCAATACGTTTTTAGCGATGATATGCAGGACGAATTGCTATCCATCAGCATGCGTTCCAATCTGTTCGTCTTCTCTCACGAAACGGCCTTATTTTTACACGGGATATCGGACCGCACTCCGTTTGAGCATACAATTACCGCACCTTCCGGAAAAGTCCCATCAAAAGCGATACAGGAAGAATGCAAAATATATTATATCAAACCCGAACTGTTTGGTCTCGGTAAAACAATGCTTACCACTCCTTCCGGAAACAAAGTTGCCGGATATGACTTGGAGCGGACGGTCTGCGACATTGTAAGGAGCAGAAATAAAGTAGGCAGTGAAACATTTCTTGCCGCACTGAAAATGTACGCCGCAAGTCCTCAAAAGGATTTAAACAAGCTGAACACTTATGCTACGAAAATGAAAATAGCTGGGATTGTGCGAAAATATCTGGAGGTACTTTTATGAGCAACGCTATGAGCTTAAAAGCTAAAATAAGAAATATCGCAAAGCAGAAGAACCTTCCTGCACAGGTAATTCTGCAAAACTATATGTTTGAACGTCTGTTGGTCCGTCTCGCCAAATCGGAATATAAAGATAAGTTTGTCCTGAAAGGTGGTATGCTGGTTGCCGCTATTGTAGGTCTGGATAACAGGGCTACCATGGATCTTGATACCACTCTTAATAATCTTCCACTGACCCCTGAAAAAATAAAAACTGCATTGTCTGAAATATGTGATATTCCTTGCGAAGACGAGGTGGCCTTTGAGATCAGCAATATTGTTCCTATCAGAGAGGACGATATCTATGGCGGCTATCGGGTTATGATAAAAGCAAAATATGATACTCTTTTGACTCCTATCTCCATCGATGTTTCCACAGGGGACGCCATAACCCCACACGCAGTAGAATTTACTTTTCATGAAATATTCGACGAAAGCAAATCCTTTCGACTTTGGGCATACAACACTGAAACTGTTTTGGCAGAGAAGGCAGAAATCATTCTTCGCAGAACCGTATTTAACACCCGACCCAGAGATTTCTATGATACTTAGCTACTACACAGAAATTTGATAAAAGTACTTTCAAAGAAGCGTTGCAGGCTACTGCAGAGCATCGCAGTACAGCGGAGCAAATTTCAAATGTGGATCTAATCCTAAAGAATATATCCGAAAGTAAAGAACTTCGGGTAATGTGGGACAAGTACCGTAAGCAGTTTGCCTATGCGGAGAATATATCTTATGAAAGCATTTTAGCTGAACTTCAAAAGCTGATTCAGTAATTTGTAAGTTTTATCCAATATGCATGATTGGAGGATGTACATGATTCAATTTAAAAATCGAAAAACTGGTGAGATTAAAACAGCATTTTCTCTTCGTGAAGAAGGAGAAAAGACATATGTTAAGTTCTCTAAAGCTGGAAAGGAATACGGTTATTTCAAAGGCAATATAGAAATTATTCCTCCAGCCAGTGGCGAACTGCCGTTTCGTGTGTATGTATACACCAAGGAATGTTACAAATGCCATAAGCCCACAGAGATTTTAACCTATATTACATATGCAGACAAGCCCGCCGAGGATGTGACATTTCCTTATGATTATGACAGATTGCTGAAACATCAGGACATTGTTGCGCATCTGCAAGACCCAAGTATTGAATACTACGGATTGAATGTCATTGGCGATATCATGGAATATGACCATATGCTTATGGAAAAATATCCGGAGAGAATCAAAAGCGTCTATAGCAAAACAAAAAACAAAACTTATCCTATGAATGTCTGCAGTCATTGCGGAAGTGGACAAGGTTGGTATTTTATTTATCGGGATATCAATAATGTGATCAAAAACAAGGAAGAAATCCAGACATTCGATAAATAATCGTTCGTTTCCACTCTCAATATCTTTCATATTTCAAGTGAACTTCTTTAAAGCATTTTTATTGGGGAGGTGTTCACTTGAATACGAGAAAGGAATATGAAAGCATGTTATCCCAGGAGTATAGGATTTCCGATATTGACCAATTGATTACTCATTACCGCTGCAAAATAGAAATCGGAATTTTCTGCGTTTCCTGGGACGCTGTGCAAGTAAATAAAAAGCTTGCTCCTTCTATCCACGAAAATCAAAACAAATCACCTTAGATAAACAGAGCAACACGGTTCTTTAGGTGACCTTTATGAGATTTACGGGATAGGAGCAACAAGTTTCGTGTAAGCTTAACCTGTATAGATTGTAGGGCCAATAGTAATCATAGTAGGAGACAAAATATACATCCGTATACTTTGTCCCAGACTCAACAGCCAAATCGTAACATCTCACTCGCCCAAAATACACATTAGTATTTAGCTTACCGCTTCAGATAGCAGTTTACCCAGATATTCCTCCGGAAAAAGAATGTAAGAATAGTCCGTATCTTTATCCACGGGTAAGTATCTTTCTACATCGGGAATGATTCCCCGGATAATCACCGCCATGTCTACATAAACATCTGCCGTAAATGAGGCTTTTGCATGCCCCAGAGATTGCGACACCTCCTTTAAGCTACAGTTCTCCTTCAACAACAGTGTGGTATAGCTATGGCGCAGTCCATGCCATTTTATATCCGGGAGACCCTGTTCTTTCAGCAAATCTTTAAAAGGCTTCCAGAAATAGCTTCTGCTGCGTGGACGGCCATAAGAGGAACAGCAAATAAAATCAAAATCATGAAAGGAGTTCGAGCGCCTGCCTCGCAGCATTTCGTATCTTCTTCTCTCCTCCATGATTGCTTCCAAAACAATCTGCGGCAATTTCAACACCCGATCCCCTGCCGGAGTTTTTGTAGAGACCTCTGGCAGGGGATTGTTCGAATGGCAAGCTGAAACCCGTTTAATCTGCCGCTGCACATGAATGGTTTTCCGTATGTAATCCACATCCGAATATTTAAGCCCCACAATCTCCCCCATTCGCAATCCCAAAAGTGATGCAAACAAAATCGGCAGATACAGCGATGTTCCTTTACTGCAAATGAGGAGCTGTTTCATCTGCCATTCTGTAAAAACCGTCTGCTTTTGCGTATATAACTGCCGAGTCTTCTTTTTTAAGATGATTCTCGTTGAAGGATTCGAAGAAATGAGATGATTCTCCAGCGCATATTTCATAGATGTTGTTATCACCGTTTTCAAAAGTCTGGCAACATCGTATGAATACTCCGCTATCATAACAAGCAACGTCTCTATATCCGCGCGGCTTATATGGCAAAAAATCTTATCTCCCCAATAAGGAATGATATAGTTGTAAACACAGTTTCGATAAGAGCGATAGGAGTTGTCCTTTAGTTGCAGACGCTTAATCTCTTCCAGCCAATACGGATAAAATTCGGAAACACGAATCGTTTCATCTATAATAAAAGTACCATTATAGAAAGCGGCAATCGCCTTCTCCCTCTCCGTCTCCGCATCTTTTAGACTGTCAAATCCACCCCTATGCCTGCTTTGTATCTCCTGTTGAAAAATAAGTGTTATTACAAATCTATATCCGCTTTTATCCTTTGAAATCTTGCTTACTTCCCAGTCCAATAAACTGCCATTATTTTGCACTACTGCTATTTCTCTTTTATTCCGCAAATATCTGATCCATCCTTACTGCCAGATTTGTATTTTCTTCGGTCAAACAACTATAGCGGTCATACACATCTTCGATGGTGGAATACCCCAGCAATCCTTTTAATTGAAAAAAGCTTACCTGACCATGTTCCAGCAAAATAGCAGCATATTGATCCCGCAAATCCTGTACAGACAAAGACGGAAGACCTGCCTTTTTACATAATCGGGAAAGCATATTGTTCATATAAGCTGGGCTTCTTCTGCTTCCATCCTTCTGGCAGCTGATATATCCATCGTCGTGGTATTGGTCACTATATATTTTTTTATTCACATCAATGGCAGCTTTCCTGTATTGAAGTTCTTGTAAGATAAGCGGATGAACCGATAAAACCCGGTTGCTGAATAGTGCGCTCAAATCCTTCTCTGTTTGGCACAATCTTTCTGCCCTTCCCATATCAGGTTGTACCTGCCTCTGCACATGAACTGTTTTTTCTTCCAAGTTGAAATCCGTAAATTTCAGCCCATAGATTTCTCCCTTCTTTAATCCGCATAAAAGAGCCAGCAACAATTCCAGCCTGCCTTCACATGCAAACACAGCATGGAAAAGTATTTTTCGCTGCTCTTCATCCAAATGAATTAAATCTTTTTTGCGGCGTACCGGTTTCTTAACATTGTCCATAGGATTATAGGCAATCATTTCTTGCCTGAAGGCATCTCCAATCGCCATATTCATAAGCTCATATAACTTTTCTCCGTATGAAACCCTTTGTTCAGCAATCATTGCAATCATTTGTGATAGATAATTCGAGTTGACGCTCCCAAGCATAACATCGCCGATTTCCGGCAAAAAAAGTTCCAAAACGCGTTCGTAAACCAAGCGGGTTACACCCTTAATGCTGGTTCGATTTTCAAACCACACCCACAGGTAATCCCGAAATAACGTATAACCGGCAGACATCCCTGAACGCTCTACATATTCATGATTCACTCTTTGCCGTTCGAACTGAAAAGCGGCATATTCCGCTTCTTCTTTCGTAGTAAATCCACCTTTTTTCATATATTTTGTTTTGCCTCCTTCCCCGGCCACTTTGTACCGATAATACCATGACCCTCTTTCAAATATTACTGTATTTTTCTTTTGCATTTTTGTTCCCCTTTCCAGGTTATAGCAATGTCAAACACTGAATAGTTAGAATTTTAACACAATATGGATCACTCTTTTTCTTATAGTTCCATCCCCAGCTCTTTTATATATTTATCCATTATTTATCCATAGCCCCAAATCGGCCAGCCTTCTCCATTGGTTTCTATATCCTCCAGACTGGATAACCTATCGTCTGCTAAAAACCATGAAGTAAACATCTGATCATCTTTTGCCGGATTATAAGAAATGTAACCGACCCTCTTTGCAAATTTCAGCGCTTTTTTCAATACTTCCTTTACAAACTTAGATTCTATCATAGGACATTTTATTGCACCTTTAAAAATGGAAACAATATGCGCTTCACTCATCAGATTCAGTCTCAACCTGCCATAGCGCTTAACAATATACTGTACGGCGGTTTCATATGCACAATATACAGCTTGGGACACTCTCGGTTTTGCAATTTCCTGCAGCCACGCCTCAAAAAATTCCTTTACCCTCATGTTGGAATCAATAATACAAGAATGGTTTTCAAGAGTTTCTATATGATTCTTGCGAAAGCGCTCGGCTTCCTCGACCGATTTACACGTCGGACCTGAAAATTGAATTCTATCGCCATCTTTGCATATCAATTGGATTTCGTAACTGTATGCCTCCCCTTTCTGAACAATTTCTGTAACTGCAAAATTACAATACCGGTCTCGTAACAATTTTTTCATTGCTTTCGCCTCCACGAATTACGCTTATTTCCAAGGATAAATCTACAACGTGTGATTCTTTCCCGGTCAACGTAAATATGAAAGATATTGAACACGGAATTCATCTCACAAAAAGCACCCTATCAGATGTCAAACATCCTTTGATGGGGTGCTTTCTTTATATACATTCATATTTTTATCAGTGTTTGTATCGGTGTTGGTTAATCCCATCGACGCTTGTTCTTTACCTCTCCCACTTTCTTACATCTTCAAATTGAACCCATTGAAGATGAAAGGAGTGCAAAAATGGCACGGAAGAAGAAAAGCAACACATTTCCTGCAACAAAAGATAAAGCCGCATTGTACATCCGCGTTTCGACCTTATATCAAATTGACAAGGATAGCCTGAAAGTGCAGGAACGGGAACTGATCCACTATACACAGCTTGTATTGAACATGAATGATTACGAAATCTTTCGGGATGCGGGGTACTCGGCCAAGAATACCGATCGTCCGGATTACCAAAAAATGATGCAAAAGCTGCGCACAGGAGAATTCTCCCATCTGGTTGTCTGGAAAATTGACCGTATCAGCCGGAATCTGCTGGATTTTGCGGAGATGTATGCCGAGCTAAAGGACTTAGGCGTTACCTTTGTTAGTAAAAATGAGCAGTTTGACACTTCCTCCGCGATCGGCGAGGCCATGCTCAAGATCATTCTTGTTTTTGCGGAACTGGAACGTCAGATGACCTCAGAGCGTGTTACAGCCGTCATGATATCCCGCGCGGAAAGCGGTTCCTGGAATGGCGGCAAAGTGCCGCTTGGATATACTTACGACAAAGAAACAAAATCCTTTGGAATCCACCCGGAGCAAGCCGAGGTTGTAAAACTTATTTACGATTCTTATGAGCGTATGCAATCCTCTACTGCCGTGGCAAAGTTTCTGAACGAAAAAGGAATAACCACAAAGGCCGGCAACAAATGGAACCCCTCTACGGTCTGCCTGATTCTCCGCAATCCTGTCTACAAAGGCACCATGGTTTATAATAAACGCCACATTTCGGTGACTGGAAAGCTAAAGCCGGAAGATGAATGGGTTACGGTTGAAGAACATCACGCAGCGATAATAAGCGCAGAACAATTTGAGCGCTGTCATACCTTACTCAAAAAAAACATGATTGGGTCGGATCGCTCTACCTATTTCCGCGGAAACTGCCATGTGTTGGCCGGTCTCCTCTTTTGCGATTACTGCGGTTCCATGATGGCGGCACAAATCGGAAAGCCTCTCAAATCAAAGGGCGGCATCATACCCAGCAACTATTCCTGCTATAATAAGCGTCATGGGTTATGTGAAAATCCTTTTACCAGCGATTCAACCCTGGGACCGTTTATCTTGAATTATGTTGCAAACATGTACCGAATTCAGCGTACTTTTGGAAAAACCACATCCATTGAAACTCTGGAAAAGAAACTGCTTCGAGGGGAGGCTTTCAAAGAGGTTGATCACATTGAGGCCAAAGGACTAACCCAGCTATATCAGGCACTTAAGGCTCATGTATTTGCTGACAACTCTGTTTTTTATGAGCCGAACCTCCCGGAACACGAAGCAACGCCAAACCAAAGGGCAATTTACCTCAGTGAAAAAGCCAGTCATGAACGGGCACTGCACAGACTGCATCAGCTATTCATGTATTCCGATTCAGATATGAGCGAAACGGATTATTTTACAGGAAAAAACAAGCTTGAGGCAAAAATCAATGATATAGCTCAAAAGCTCGCACAATTAGAATCTGAGAAAAATTCTGACGTTTCCAGCGAATACTTCTCTGCGCTAGTCAGTAACTTCATCCTTGAAAACAATCTGAATGAGGAGAGGTACATTGATTATTTCGCCCTTAAGAAAAAGATTGACCCTATGGAGTTAAAACTGTTTCTGAATGCGGTGCTATCCAAATGTTTCATACGGCAGGGGCGTGTCGCGTCAATTATTTTTCAGAACGGCTACGAACATCGATTCATCTACAAGGACAAGGAGGCGAAGAAAAATGCCTAAGGCAGCGCTCTATGTGCGTGTATCCACTGTTATGCAATTGGACAAAGAAAGCAGAGGCGTACAAAAGAATGACCTGATCCGTTACTGTGAAGATATTCTGGGAATTCCTGATTATGAAGTGTTTGAGGACGCTGGTTTTTCTGCCGGTTCTACGGACCGTCCGGATTATCAGGAGATGATGCAGCGTATACGAACCGGCGTGTTTACACACCTACTTGTCTGGAAAATCGACCGAATCAGTAGGAATATCATTGATTTTACAGAGATGTATCAGGAATTGCAGTTGCTAGACGTTACTTTTATTAGCTTGGCAGAGCAATTTGATACCTCCAGTATTGTGGGACAGGCCTTGCTGAAAATGATATTGATCTTTGCGGAACTGGAAAGACACAACGCCGCTGAAAGGTCAAAAGCTGTTCTGCTTTCAAAGGCAGAGGCGGGAGAGTATACCGGCTTCCGTATCCCTTTCGGATACAGACGGGATCCAAAAACAAAAGAATATTCTGTTGAAGAACCAGAAGCCAACATCATCCGCACTATTTTCGATATGTTTGACCGGGGAATCACGGTATATGCAATAGCTAAACACCTCAACAGCCTTCCTCTGTCAAAACGAATCAAAAACAAATGGGAAACGACTACAATTGAGAGAATGCTGACAAACATTTCCTATACCGGTGCGCTTCGATACAATTATCGCAGCTATACCTCGAAAAAGGAACGAGTGATAAATGACGAGAAGGATTTGGTTCTTGTGGAAAATGATCATCCGGCTATTATCTCCAGTGAACTATTTGAACGATGCCAGCAACGATATACCGAGAGGAAAAATACAGTCTATCATGTGCGAAAGCCGTTTTTTGCAGATTTACTGACGTGTACTACACATCAGATCCCACTCTCGTGGGAAAAAGAAAATGCTCGCAAATTTTCATCACCGGCTACCTATTGGTGTCCGCACTGTCCGAAAAACAACTTTACAGATAAAGAAGTCGGCAGTTTTATCATGAACTATCTTCTCAATCTCCTAAAGGCATGCGGACAGGTTTCACCCTCTACTTCTCCGTTGGCACTAAAAAGATTTCTGCTTCGTGGTAAAGATTTTGATGGAATAGCAGCACTTGCCAATGCTGAAGAAATCAAGTGTTCATTATTAGGTGGTACTTCTTCAAATAAAGAGAATACTCAGGATAAGCAGCGGAAGCTGAAATTTGAAATACAGATGAAAGAGCGGGAATTAGAACGGATAGAATCCCTTGGAGCAGATGATTCTGATATGTCAGACAATCGGATGGATCAGCTTAGAGAAGCGGTAAAAAAACTATCTGCGGAACTACAACAGTTAGAAAATAGCATTGGCATGCAATCCGTCCCACAGGCTGACTATTTGAAAACATGCTATGACTTTTACATCCAACATAACCTATACCATCTTTCTGATATTGATTTCTCGGACTGTGTGAAAAACATTCCGTTCTATGAATTGAAGCACTTTTTTCAAGATGTGATCAAAGGTATATACATAGAAAGTGGGGAGGTTAGGGTCATTGAGTTTCGCTCTGAGCTGGAGAACGGTATCCTTCATCAGTTTAAACGATAGTATACAAGAGTGCAAAGGGGGCAGCGTTTTGCTGCCTCCTCTTTTTAGTGCAATGTTAGTAGCATAATTTAGTAATTAAGTAACACTTCTGCTTAATATCAATAGTTTCCTTATTCCTCTAACCACTCAACAGGTACAAGCTTGACGTTATTTCTCCATTTTTCAACAAGATGAATTTTAGAATCCGGAATATTACCCCATATATCATCATCTGCATGTTCTGTAACGATGATCTGAATGTCGAACTTAGCGTTCTTTACAAAGGCAGATAAGGTCTCAAATATTTTCTTGACCGCATTTTTGTCATCATCATTCAATTGTGCTTCAGCTTCATTGGGAGAATACCGGGTGCGAGGGAAATAAACTTGGCTTGGCTGATCAAAAATAACAAAATTCGGTACATTGACACCGGACTTACTTTGAAAAAAGTGCTGTAAGGCAAGAATCAGTGATATATGATAAGATAGCCAGTTGGACGCACTACCGATCTCCCACAAATAGTCATCACGCCCTGTTTGATTTTTTACACGGACAGTTAGGTCCTTTATAACAAAATCCACAGGATCTTCTGGATGTTCAACATCTAATTGGGTGAGAATCTTCCCCATCTCTGTTCGCAAATAACTCAAGGCATAATTCACTTTGCCTTGTATCTCAGATTCATTCACTTCTTTTTTTAGTTGCTTAATACGGCTATTGACCTCGTCAAGCCTAGTCTGAAGCTCACTATCCGTACCAATACGTTCGTAGGTATTTATCGCCGCATCTATACGCCCAAGGAAACGGGAGATTGATTCCAGTGTATAGCTTTCCTCTCGATGTATAGTAAGCGACTGTGACTCAGCCTTAATGCGGTTCTGAATGGCTTCCAGCTTATCAGCCTGTTCCTGTATTTGCTCCTGAACAATCTGCATCTCGCGTTCAAAAGCGGCCGGAACAACATCCATTTCCCTTGTTGTGCTCTCAATCTGCTCAACCGCATCACATAAAGCATTTACATCATCCATAACATTTTCATGGCTTGGCTGGAATATAGGAAGTACATTTCGTTCTGCCATATTGGAACGGAGCCAAGTTGATATATCGAGACGATTAAGCTGGATTTGCATTGACTTATCATATTCCCCCATCGACTTCATCAGTTGGAGCATTTCTGTATGGCGTTTACGAGCGGCAAACAATTCCCTGGATATTTTCTGTTCTTCTCGCCGCAACGCCACTATATCTTCAGATAAATATGTAACACGTTCAGGTGCAACCGAAGCATCTGCAATTCGTTTTTGAGAAATAACTCGAAGTTCATCAACTTGACGAGTAAAATCGTCGGTATCGTTAGCATTATATTGAGTCAAACCATATTCACGGGCTTGAGCCAACCATCCAGAGACTTCTTGTTTCCACCCTTCGGCAACAGATTTGATTTGTTCCAAATCACGCTGTAAACGCTCCGATTCCTTCGATAATCTTTCAATTTGCTTGCGCTTTGCAAGAATTTCAGGAGTCACCGCTCCGAGCACATACGGAAATACATCAATGAGCTTTTTGCGATGCTCCATGGTATCTGCTTTGTAGAACAGAACGTCGGCATTCGCAACGATATTTTGTGGCTGAAACAAAAATGCCATAAAATCGCGATATGACGGTCGGTATACTCCAGCATTAGGATCAAGTTCAAGAAATGAAATTCCAAACAACTCATTCATAATATCCTTAATAGACGTGATATTTGCGTTGTTTTTTTCTATCTGGTCAGGGATCGTTATCTCTTTGTCTCGTAGGATGAACATATCACCAGTAGAAACTTGATCACCTGGTTCCCGCCTGCAAAGAAGGAGTTGTTCTCTATCCATATCGAAAAGTACGCCAAACCATGAGCAGGCATTACGAATAGTTTCTACAGGAATGGTACATTTTTCTGAACCAAGGCAATAATCAATGATTGGAATAAGCGCAGATTTGCCTGTACGCGATGCCCCAGTAATGATATTGACCGACTGACTATCGAATGGCACGGAACGCGGAGAAAATCTAGCTTTCTTTGGCCATAAAATAACCGAATTGATTGTAAACCTCATCTTAAAACCTCACTTTCAGCCATTTTGCGATTTCATGAAGTGTAAGTTCAGAACACCACGTTCCAAGTTTTTCCATTGCCATCATCATATTTTTGCAGTCGCCTTTTGGAGTATATTTACGAAAAGTCGTGACCAGTGGAAATACTGTTGCGGTTTCAGCTGACAGTGCCACGAGATTTGCCTCAACTGCAATATTAAAAGCTTCAAGTGTTAAGTCACGCATTTGTATAGCAGTGGTATTCACATAATGAATACTATCGTTTTGCTTACCTGAGAACAATTTTTCTGATACCTTTGACAAACCGCTGGCTTTTTGCGTGCCTTTGATTACAGTGCATAGGTCTTGGCGGAACCCAATAGGAAGAACCACGAACAGTAATGGAAAAGGTACGGGTTTGTTTTCATTGGAATAATATCCACAGATAAACCTCCAGAGCAAGGCAGCGCCAATCGCTGGATTTTGCACATACATTACATCACGATCCGAAAAGCTCATACACTACCTTCTTTCAATAATCTTATATACTGTGGATGCCATCCAATCCTCGGTGCATCGGCAGGTTCATTGGCTAAAACATGCAAAGAACCGTTGCCAAAAAAGGGCGGAACCTCAATACCCTGCAACTTTTGCCGTCCAGAATCATCTCTACAGTTGAAATACACTGCTTTTCCACAAGTGATAGGGTCTGCCCCATATTGCAGTCCCATAAGTTGTTTTCGATTTGTCCAAGCCCGGTAAAGTGCATCATAATAATCGACAAAGCTTAAATCATTCACAATACCACGCTGTGCCCACTCAATCTTGTCAATCTTTGCCCGCAAAAAGTCACTAGCCGCTTCAAATAAAGTAAGATCATCCATTTCAATCATCTTTAGCTGCCTGATATATGTATCCAGTCGTTCAACTTCGCCACTTTGCTCAGCATTGGAAGGTACCTTTGAAACTGCACGAAGTATAGCTTTTGTATCGCATGCTCGAATTTGTTTATTCAAAGCTCTGCGGTAGTCTTTTGCAGCAATGCAGGCAGGCTTATTATCTTTCGTAAATGACTCAACTGTTTGTGTAACCCAACCGAGCATATCTGTCAGTAGGAGATCCGCATATTCCTCGGGGATTGTTTGACTGTTGAATCGTTTCAGGAGATCTTCATCATAGGTATTGCTATGAATTTCGATTTCCATTGCTTTAATAACATCGCAAACTGTTTTTTCCCGACTGTCATCGAAGAGATATCTCATATAATCTCTATAGGAATCTGGCAAATTCACATATAAATCAATAGCTGGATCATCCGGTGGTGTTCCAAGAATAACAGCTTTTGCATTGGCAAGAGCCGTTTGTGCTTCTAAATTGGACTGGGCATTCTTGAACATCTCCTGAATACTACCAGAAGTAATGGTTCTGTTTGCAACAACAACGAAGCGTAAAACCGCATTCGAAGGTAAGGAACCGTCTTCGATATAAGTACACCAATTATAAAGTGTTTTCCAAAAAACTACGGATCTTTCAGCTATTGGGTTATTGGATGACGTAACACTTTTTACTTGCTCAGCAATAACCTTCCCGTCAACCTCTACAGCTACATCATCAAGTTTCTCAACGCTGACAACACGGTCATCAACTGAAATTAGTTCATAGAGCATATGCCTCACTTGAAGCAGATACCCTTGCA
>OHPQ01000479.1_pt1 | contig 17916 bp, 14 predicted proteins | sample 1577821 | NCBI WGS metagenome assembly OHPQ01 (sample SAMEA3879509, study PRJEB24766) | human gut metagenome | biome: human-associated habitat; feature: feces | place: USA | collected 1985/1987 | reverse complement strand
GATCGAACTACCGGTCAGCCCGTGCCGCCGGAGCAGTGGAGCTACGCCGACGGCAGTGTGACCGTACAGGCCGTACCGTTCCATGAGTATACCGTCAGTTTTCTGGCTTACCTCATCTGGGACCCGGTACATATGTACAACGCTACCACCAACGGCTGGACGAATTTTGAGCACCAGATCACCTTTGACGTGCGTCAGCCCAAGACCCACAAGTATTCCATGGAGCGCCTGCGCAAGTTCATTGCAGAGCACCCCTATGTTAACGTCATCCGCTACACCACCTTCTTCCACCAGTTCACCCTGATCTTCGACGAGCTGAAGCGGGAGAAGTTCGTGGACTGGTATGGATACTCTGCTTCGGTCAGCCCTTATATCCTCAACCAGTTTGAGCAGGAAGTGGGCTACAAGTTCCGCCCGGAGTACATCATCGATCAGGGCTACTATAACAACCAGTACCGGGTGCCCAGCAAGGAATTCCGGGATTTTCAGGCCTTCCAGCGCCGCGAGGTGGCAAAGCTTGCCAAGGAGATGGTGGACATCACCCATGCGTGCGGGTGCGAAGCCATGATGTTCCTCGGCGATCACTGGATCGGCACCGAACCTTTTATGCCGGAGTTCAAGACCATCGGACTGGATGCCGTAGTGGGCAGCGTGGGCAACGGCTCCACCCTGCGCCTGATCTCTGACATTGAGGGCGTGAAGTACACCGAGGGCCGTTTCCTGCCGTACTTCTTCCCCGACACCTTCCACGAGGGCGGCGACCCGGTGCGGGAAGCCAAGGAGAACTGGGTTACAGCCCGCCGCGCTATCCTGCGCAAGCCCATTGACCGCATCGGCTATGGCGGCTATCTGAAACTGGCCTTGCAGTTCCCGGAGTTCGTGGACTACGTGGAGAGCGTCTGCAACGAGTTCCGCGAACTGTACGAGAACATCAAGGGCACCACACCCTACTGTGTCAAGCGAGTGGCCGTGCTGAACTGTTGGGGCAAAATGCGGGCTTGGGGTTGTCACATGGTGCATCACGCCCTCTATTACAAGCAGAACTATAGCTATGCCGGCGTCATTGAGATGCTGTCCGGTGCGCCCTTTGATGTGAAGTTTATCAGCTTTGAGGATATCAAGAACGACCCGCATCTGCTGGATTCGTTGGATGTCATTATCAATGTCGGCGATGCCGACACCGCACACACCGGCGGCATCTGGTGGGAAGACCCGGAGATCTCCTCCGCTATTCGCAAGTTCGTCTGGAACGGCGGCGGCTTTATCGGCGTGGGCGAGCCCTCCGGTCACCCGTATCAGGGGCACATTCTCCAGCTTGCCAGCGTGCTGGGCGTGGAGGAAGAAAACGGCTTCACCCTGAACTACGACAAATACAACTGGGAGGAGCACCCCGACCACTTTATCTTGCAGGACGCCGACCAACCCGTGGACTTTGGCGAGGGCAAAAAGAACATCTACGCCCTTGAGGGCACCGAAGTGCTGGTGCAGCGAAACAAAGAAGTGCAGATGGCGGCACACGACTTCGGAAAGGGTCGTGCCGTGTACATCAGCGGTGTGCCTTACAGTTTTGCCAACAGCCGCACCCTTTATCGCGCTATCCTGTGGAGTGCCCACAGCGAGGAGGAACTGCATACATGGTTCAGCTCCAATTATAATGTAGAAGTTCACGCCTACGTCAAGAACGGCAAGTATTGTGTAGTGAACAACACCTACGAGCCGCAGGACACCACCGTTTACACTACAGACGGCAGCAGCTTTGCGCTGCATCTGGACGCCAACGAGATCAAGTGGTATGAGATCTAAGTTCTCCTTTTCATAAACGAACACAACGGGTAGCTCTGTTACCAGAGCTGCCCGTTGTGTTTGCTGTATCTGCCGATAACGCAACCTGTGTCAATCGAACGCTGCAATGGAGATGGCTGGAAACGCAGAAATTCAGTAATGCGAGCGTAATAGACCTGCAGAAAAAAGAAACTGCCCGTGCGAGTATGCGTAAGACGGTGAAACACTTACTGAAAAAATTTAAGTATCCACCGGTGGCATATGATAAAATTTGTATACTTCAATACGTTAAAGAAAGTTTGGAGAACCATTCAAAGAAATGCTCCAAACAAAAGCGGAATACGGTTATTTTGACATAGCAACACTGCTTATATAGAGTGAAGCCCTACTTATAAATAGTGGTGTCAGGAATTGAGATTTTGTGATACCAAAAAAAGACACCCTCGCTTTTGATAGGAATCTCATGCAGGGATGTCCATATCTCAACGCGAAGGTGTCTTAATAACGAGGGTCAGATGCCACGGAACGTAAAGGTGAACTCCACAGGCTTAGTCACATCAGGAATATACTCCGGGTGGACATTGGCACCCCAGCTGTCATCACCGCCGACGCCCATCTGCTCGCCCATAGCACGGATCACCGTGTAATGCACCGGGGGCAGCTCGTAGGGATGCTTGGCACTCTCCATTTCATGGGGAGTGTAGGGCAGCGCAGAGAAGAACATGGGCTTTGCGGAATCTGCGGTAAACAGCAGCCCGCGACCCTTGCGGTCCACTACCTTTGCCCAGCGCACAGCGGTCTTTGCACCGCACTCCTGCGGCACAAGGTACTGTGCCATGTTGTCTGCGACCTTGTTCTGGTAAATGCCCAGCTTTGCACCATGCTGGCGATCCCAGTAGGTCTCCGCAGGGCCGTTTCCGTACCACTCCACCGTGTCGTAGTCAGCGTCGATCTTGAACAGTACGCCGAACTCCGGCATTGCTGCAAGTCCTTCCACCGGGTCATAGTGCAGGGTGGTCTGGATGCGGCCATCACCGAACACACGGTACTGCAGGCTGCACTCTGCTGCGGGGCTGGTCTGGAGGTTATAGAGATAGGTCACGACCACGCTGTCGGCTTCCACCTCGCAGGAGGGGTTCTGGAGGATGGTGCCGCCATGAACAGACGGAATCTCCTTGCCGATGCCCTTGGCGGTAGCGTACAGGCTTGCCAGCTTCCACTGACCGCGAACGCCGCCCATGTTGTTGCCGCAGTCGTTGTCGGTGGGAGCGCGCCAGAAGTTGGGACGGGGAATCTCCTGAATCATCTCCTTGCCGGCATAGCGGTAGGAAGTCAGACCGCCGTTCAGATCGGAGAACAAAACATCGAAATTCTCGCCCCGGACGCCGATGTTGTGTGTACCGTGCGTAACGGTAAACGGCGTGACCTTCTTGCTGGGAATGGAACGGACCACAGCGATCACACCCTGTCCAAAGGCGACTTCATGACCTTTCTTTGCCCAGCTGGTGTCCTCCTTCAAACGGAAGCTGATGGTCACTGCATATTCACCGGGGAGCGCAGGAACCATAAACGGCAGCGGGAAGCTGGAACGCTCTTCGGGAGCAACATCAATATTGGTCAGTTCCTGTTGCTGATACAACTTTCCATCACGATGCAGCAGTGCAACGCAGTCGAAAGCATCCGTAGAGGTGAACAGGTTCTTATTCCAGACTTCGAAGCCAGAGTTGTCGATGGAAACGGCGATGTTCTGATAGCAGAACTTGACCTCCTGCATCTTGGGAGAAGGAGCACGGTCACCACCGTAGGCAATGCCGTTCCCGCTGAAATTATAGTCGGTAGGACGCTCGCCGAAGTCGCCGCCGTAGGCTTGGAACCACTTGCCGTAGCGGTCTTTTTTCCAGATGGACTGGTCGATGTAATCCCAGATGAAGCCGCCCTGATAGCCGCAGTCCTTCTGGTCGGCAAGTTCCGTGTACTTGTGCAAAGCACCGTTGGAGTTGCCCATAGCATGAGAATATTCGCACTCGATATAAGGCCGCTTATCGCCCTGTGCCAGATACTCTTTAATGTCCTTGACCGTGCTGTACATATGGCTCTCGATATCGGTGGTTTCGAGGAAGCGGGGATCATTGACCACACCTTCGTAATGCACCAGACGGGTGTCATCAAAGCAGCGGACCATCTCTGCCATCTGGAGCAGGGTCTCACCGCCAAACGATTCGTTGCCCAGAGACCAGATCAGAACAGCAGGATGGTTTTTGTCACGCTGGTAAGTGGAATTCATGCGGTCAAACAAGACGGCTTTCCACTCCGGCTTATCATTGGGCAAAACGCCCTCGATGCCGCGAATGCCAGCCTGATGAATATCCCATGTGCCATGGGATTCCAGATTGTTCTCTGCGATCAGATACAGACCATACTCGTCGCACAGGTCGTACAGTGCATCCTGATTCTGGTAATGGCTGGTGCGGATGGCATTGATGTTGTTCTGCTTCATGGTGATGATGTCCCGAAGCAGTTCCTCATGGGTGTGTACGCCCACAGCACGACCCGTAATGGAGCTGAACTCATGACGGTTGGCACCCTTGAACACGATGCGCTTGCCGTTGAGCAGCATCCGATTGTTCTTCAGCTCGAACTTGCGGAAACCGACTTTCTGCCCGGTCACCTCTACCAGATGGCCTGCATCGTCCAGCAGCTCGATTTCCAGTTCATACAGAGCCGGGTCCTCTGCACTCCACAGGTGGGGGTTCTCCACCGCATGGCTGAACAGCGCAGAGCCGCCGTTCAGTGCGATTTTTTCGGAGAACACTTCCAGTTCACTGCGGCGCAGGGTCAGACGGGCTGCGCCCTTACCCTCCGCCTGCAATGCAACTTCCAGCGTGGAATGAGTAAAATCATCCCCGGCGAACAGCGTTTTGACGGATACATCTTCCAGATGCACGGTGGGGATGGCGTACAGCCACACGCTGCGGAAGATGCCGGAGAAGCGGAAGAAGTCCTGATCTTCGCACCAGCTGGAGGAAGTCCACTTGAACACCTGCACAGCAAGTTTGTTCACGCCCGGCTGGAGATAGGGAGTCAGATCGAATGCGTGTGCGGAGAAGCTGTCCTCGGTGTAACCCACATAAGACCCGTTCAGCCAAAGAGCCATGCCGCTTTCCACACCCTCGAACTCGATGTGGACGGGCTTGCCCTGCATGGATTCCGGCAGCTCAAAGTATTTTACATAGCTTGCCACCGGATTGAACCGCTGCGGGATCTCACCCGGCTGTACTTCTTCACGGCCATCCCACGGATACTGAACATTCGCGTACTGGGGAATGTCGTAGCCCTCCATCTGGATGTGTGCCGGAACATGAATGTCATCCCAGCCGCTGCAATCGTAATCTGTCTTTTCAAAGCCGGGGATGGCACTGGTGTAGTTCTTTGCGTAGGCGAATTTCCAGATACCGTCCAGCTTCAGCGCAAGCGAAGATTCTCCTGCCAGATATTCTTCGCGGGAAGCGTAAGTATGGAAACTTGCATGAGCATTCAGCACGTTTTCCTTGAAAAAGGTGGGGTCTTTTACTTTTGCAAAATCAAATGCAGCCATAGTATTTCCTCATTTACCTTTTATAATTTTATAATATTTCTCCAGCCTCCCCGGAGGAATCGCTGGATTCCTCCGGGGAACAGCAGATGAAGGAGAAATGATAATGGCTTGTTATCAGACTGCTGCACGCAGTTTTTCATTTGCTTCTTCGACCTTCATACGAGAGAGAATGAAGGTGATGATGGCATCCAGAGCAAACGGAATCACCAGATACATGATCTTCAGCATCGAGATGCAGGATTCGGGCTGGACAGCCAGTGCACTATCGAAATGGCTTGCTGCCAGCAGCCAGCCGGTGATGGCAGTACCCAGACCGCCGCCCAGCTTCACACCGAGAGAAGTGCAGGAGTACATCGTGCCATCCACGCGCTTATGCTTCGTCAGCCAAGTATATTCAGAGCAAGCAGCAATCGCAGCGTTCATATCGCCCTGCCAAGGACCCTGACCAAGAGCTGCGACTGCAGTAAAGAGCAGCATCAAGGTCACATTGCCGCTGCCCATGTAACCGGCTACAGCAACCAGTGCACGAGAAATCGTTGCCAGAGTATAACTCATTACATTCAGCTTATACATTCCATTCCACTTTGCAACCAAGGTCGGGGTGAACACCAGTGCGATGATCAGAGGAATGTTGATTGCCCAAGAGAATACACCGAACAGATTCTGGTTGCCAAGGATGTAGGTTGCATAGTAGGTGCCCATGCTGATCATGGCACCGTAGATCTGCTGCAAAATGTAGGTGACGCAAATCATCATATAATATTTGTTACCAGCAAGCAGCTTTGCAGCCTGAACTAGACTGTACTTTTCGTCCTGCTCGATTTCCTTTTTGTCGGTGGTATCCACCAATTCGCCTTCCGGCAGTTCCTTCACGGAGAAAACGGAGAGGGTGTTGACAAGCAGACCGATGATGGCGTAGATGATTGCAACAGTGCGCCAACCGGCAGCACCACCGCCCAATGCCGTAACAGCACCCAGCGTGATGGACTGGATGAGCAGGCTGGTGGCAAAGGCGAACATGAAACGCCAAGAACCCATCTCGACCTGTTCGGCACTGTTCTTCGTGATGAGAGCAGTCAGTGCAGAGTAAGCAATGTTGTTGGCAGTGTAGAATACAGCGTTCAGCAGAGTATATGCGATCAGGAACCATGCGTACTGTGCAAACTGTCCCAGATTGGTCGGGATGGCGAAAATTGCCACCAGCGTAATGGCACAGCCAATGTAGCCGTACAGCATCCAAGGACGGGCTTTGCCCATCTTAGAATGCGTTTTGTCAATCAAAGAACCAAAGAAAATGTCCGTCACACCGTCCAGCAGTTTGGAAACTGCAATCAGAGTGCCGACAATACCGGGGTTCAGGCCAACGGTGTTGGTCAGATAGATCATGACGAAGGAGGACAGGAATGAATACACCACGTTGCCTGCAATATCGCCTGAACCATAGCCGACTTTATTATACCACTTTAGATAACGTTTCTCAGTCATTGTGCTTTCTCCCATCTTGCTTGTTTTGTGTGGGCGTGACCAATCTGCTGCGCACTTCAGACTGGAATTCTCATTACGCAAGTTACCCAAATCTCTTGCGTTTCGTCTGAAAATATTATAGAATCTAATGGAACGAAAAGATATAGACAAGATGGAACAAAATATGCACAAAATCAAAGAGTTTGTAATTTTTTGATAGAACATTTCTCAAATCACTGTAAAATCTCTGAAGATGAGGAGGACGCAGGGATGTATTTTAACTCAGGATATTTGAACAACTCCCGTTTGGATTTCAAAGATTACTCAAAGCCGCTGGTCGTAGGCAGCTGCGGCACTTATCGCTTGAAAAAACGCCCTAAGCTACCTACTTTTTGGGCAAAGGGTCGCAGAGACTATTAAATCCTCTATGTGGCATCTGGTAAAGCACACTTCTGGTTCGATGGTGTTGAGGAAGTGGTGACTTCTGGACACATGGTGCTTTACCAGCCGAAAGAAGTCCAGAAGTATGTCTACTTTGTAGAAGATCACCCAGAGGTGTTCTGGATTCATTTTACAGGATATGATGTCAAAAACATCCTGAACTATCACGGAATACCATTGGACAAGCACGTTTTTTACAGCGGCACACTGCCGGATTACAAAATGCTGTTCCGAAAGATCATCCGGGAACTGCAACAATGTGAATATGGCTATGAAGACTATATTGCTTCTCTCTTCAACATCATTCTGCTTTTAGTAAGCAGGCAACAGCAGGAAAGCGAGAAAACAACTACAAGCATCCCCGAAGAAATCGAAGCCGCCGCTGCCTACTTTAACGAGAATTATAATACAAAGGTCAGTGTGGACGATTACGCAGAATCGCTGCATATCAGTACGAACTGGTTTATCCGTAATTTTAAGCTGTACATGAAAATAAGCCCTGCACAATACATCCTGTCCCTTCGGATGGTAAATGCACAAAGCTTATTGGAGAACACCGAATACAATATTGGAGAAATTGCAGAGATCGTAGGGTATGATAACCCACTCTATTTTAGCCGGGTATTCAAGAAAGAGTATGGTGTCAGTCCGGCACAGTACCGAAAGAATCTGGAAGAATCTACTGAAAAATGAGAAAAATTCCTTTGGCTTTGACCACAATGCGGCGATTTTATATTGCGATAAAAAGCGGGCAGCCGTTTTGTAGCTGCCCGCCGGTGGATATAGAATGCATTATTTGTCCTGAAACCAGGAAGCCGAGTTACAGAATATACTCCATCTGCCGTTCCTTGGTTTTCATGCCCATTTTTTCATAAAAGTGCTCTGCCGAAGTGTTCCCCGCCCAGACGTTCAGGGTCACCTCGTAGCAACCCAGCGCTTTTGCCTGCTGCTTTACATATTCAAACAGGCTTTCCCCGATGTGCTGTCCGCGCGCCTGCTTATCAACGCAAAGGTCATCAATGAACAGTGACTTGAAGGGCACCATATTGGTGGAAAAAGGCTGCTTCTTCAGCTGACAGAAGGCATAGCCCATGCACACATCCTCCTCGTTCACGGCAACGTAGATGGGCTTGTCCTCCTGCTTCAAAAGCTCTGCTAACTCGCAGACAGTGTATTTTGTGGTGCCGGGGATAAAAATATCTGGGCGTGGATCTGCAGAACCTGTCCCAGCAGTGCAAGCAGTCTGGGAATGTCTTTTTCTTCGGCTTTACGAATGTTCATTTGTACTTTGCTCCTTTCCATTTTTGCCTCTACGTTTCCAGTATACCACACCGGGCGGCACCGGAAAAGAGAAAATGCAACCACCGATAGCAAACAAAAACGCGAGCGACCGTTCTGGCCACTCGCGTTTTTATATGTTGGACAGGCTGCTTACACAAGATATGGGTCCAGCAGGGCGTCCACTTCTTTTCTGCGCTTGGGGGAGGGCTTTTTCACGGCACGGCCGCGGCAGACCACCAACTCCAGATGCTGCAAAGCACGCAGGTCCTCCAGCGGGTTTCCACGCGTTACGATAAAGTCTGCGCTTTTGCCGGACGCGATAGAGCCGGTCACATCGCCGATGCCCGCCAGCTGCGCGTTGCGCAGGGTGGCCGTGTAGAGGGCAAAACGGTTGCTCACACCGCAGTATTTGTGGAAGTAGCACAACTCCCGCCAGAAATCGTACTGGGTAATGTAGGGGCAGCCTACATCGTTGCCCAAGCCCACCGGGATGCCGTTTGCCAGCGCGGTTTTTGCACTTTCGATCACGCCGTCAAAGACGATCTTTCCGTTGTACTGGTCTTTTTCCGATGCGCCCGAAACGGCGGTGTCAAACAGCGCATAGGGCAGTGCGGGGGAGATGGTCGTGCACAGAAATGCGCCCCGCTCCTTGTACAGACGAACCGTCTCCTCGTCCATTTTTGCGCCGTGCTCAATGGAGTCCACGCCGTTTTCCAGCGCAGCCTTTACGCCCGCAGGGGATTCGGTGTGGGCGGCAACAGTGTAGCCCAGCTTGTGGGCTGCATCGCAGACGGCTTTGATCATCTCCGGCGGCATCTTCATCTCGCCGGGGGTGCCCTTTTCGGTGGCGTCCAGCACGCCGCCGGTGATCATCAGTTTGACAAGGTCTACCTTCTGTTCACTGGCCTTTTTCAGCTGTGCCAGCGCTTCGGCGTTGTTGTGTGCCGCCACCGCCACCGAGCCTGCCATGTGCCCGCCGGGCACCGAGATGCCCTCGTTTGCGGCCAGAATCCCGGCAGCGGGTGTCAAAGTCCGCAATGCCGCCCACGGTGCGCACGGTGGTCACGCCGCCCAGCAGTTCCAGCTTGGCATAACTGCACACCAGCCGGTATGCGATGGCGCGGGTCAGCCTGTTGCTCAGGATCTTGCGTACCAGCGCCGCATTGTCCCGGGGCTTTGCGCTGGGTTTGCCGTTGCCCGCCAGATGGACGTGCAGGTTGATGAGTCCCGGGCACAGATACCCGCCGTGCAGGTCGATGACCTCGTAGCCGTCAAGGCTTACACTCGCATCTGCAATGGCGGTGATCTTATCGTTCTCGGTCAGCAGCACCTTGCCCTGTACCGGTTCCATCTGCTCGGTACCGTCCAGAAGAATACCGTTTGTGTATGCGCGCTTCATGTGTTCCGTCCTCTTTCCGTTGTATTTTTAGAGTGCAGACTGCCTTATCCGTCCAATTTCTCCTGTGCCCGGTATTGCAGCGCTTCCAGCAGAGAGTCCTCGTCCAGCAGGGTCTTGCCCGCAAGGTCGGCCACGGTGCGGGCGACCCGCAAAATGCGGTCATGCGCCCGGGCAGAAAGTCCCAGTGCATCGTAGGAGCTGCGCAGCAGCTGCTCGGCACCGGGGGTCATGCGGCAGATGCGCCGCACCTGTCCGGCGTTCAGCTGGGCGTTGCAGTGCACTCCCTTAAAGCCCGGCGCAGCGTAGCGTTTGGCCTGAATGGCGCGGGCAGCCAGCACCTGTTTGCGCAGCTCGGCGCTGCTCTCGGAGGGGGCAGCGGTGTGCAGCTCGTCAAAGGCGATGGGATCCATCTCCACGCACAGGTCGATGCGGTCCAAAAGCGGGCCGGACACCCGGCTGCGGTACTGCCGCACCGCACTGGGCGAGCAGGTGCAGGCGCGGGTGGGGTGGCCGTAGTAGCCGCATTTGCAGGGGTTCATGGCGGCTACCAGCTGGAAGTGGCTGGGGTAGGTGGCGCTTCCGGCGGCGCGGCTCACGGTGATCTGACCGTCCTCCAGCGGCTGGCGCAGCACCTCTAAGCTCTCGCGGGAAAACTCCGGCAGCTCGTCCAAAAACAGCACGCCGCAGTTGGCAAGACTGCACTCGCCCGGGCGGAACTGCGCTCCGCCGCCGGCAAGGGCGGCAGCGCTGGCCGAGTGGTGCGGGCTGCGGAAGGGGCGGGCAGAGATCAGCCCGCGTCCCTGCGGCAGCTGCCCGGCAATGGAGTAGATTTTGGTCGTCTCCACCGCTTCCTCCCGGGTCAGGGGCGGCAGGATGCCCGGCAGGCGCTTTGCCAGCATGGATTTGCCGGTGCCGGGTGCGCCGGTCAGAAGCACGTTGTGCCCGCCTGCGGCCGCAATGACCATGGCGCGCCGCGCCAGCGATTGTCCCATCACGTCCGCAAAATCCGGCACCTGCTGCCATGCGTCCTCCGGGTCAAAGGGGATGGCAGCGGCAGGGGAGAGGGGGCGGATGCCCTTCAGTGCCTCCACCACCTCCCGGGCGGTGTGGGCTGGATAGACGGTCATGGTGTCGGCACAGGCCTCGGCTGCCTCGGCGGCGTTCTCTGTCGGGACGTACAGCGCCCGGATGCCGTGCTCGGCAGCGGCAAGCGCCATGGGCAGCACGCCGGACACCGGGCGCAGACTGCCGTCCAGTGCAAGCTCGCCCAGAAAGGCAGCATCGGCAGGTACTTCTTCTAACTGTCCGCTGGCGGTCAGCAGCGCCAGAAGCAGCGGCAGGTCGTACACCGGGCCGGTCTTGCGCACATCGGCGGGGGCAAGGTTGATGGTGATGCGCCGGTCCGGGAAGCGGAAGCCAAGGTTTTTGATGGCGGCGCGCACCCGGTCGGCGCTTTCCCGCACGGCAGAGTCCGGCAGGCCGACGATGGAAAACGCGGGCAGCCCGCCGGAAACATCGGCTTCCACCGCAACGGCAAAGCCGCGCAGCCCGTTCAGGCCAAAGCTGTTGGTCACAGAATACATGGTGTCCCTCCCTGCATGGCGCATGGTTTGTCAAAAATGCTAAAAGTGGAAAATAATGGATATATTTTCCATACTTCGACAGTTTTTTCTGTTTAAAATCATTATAGTAAAGCACAGGAAAGTTGTCAATGCAGCAGAAAGGAGAACGAGAGAACATGACAAATGGGGAATGTTGCCGCTATATCCGTACCTATTCAGAACTGGAGGGCTTGCAACACGCCTGTACGCTGGTGTACTGCGCCGCATCCACCCCGCAGGGGGTGCTGGCACAGCTGCGCCGGGAGCAGGGCGGCAAGGTGCGCAGCAGCACGGTGCTTGCCCCGGCGGACAGCTTTGGCCGGGTGATGCGGCTGCTGCGCTACCTGTGTGAAAACGGCGTGGGGCCGGAGCAGTGGCTGGAGGTGCTGGAGGATGTACACCAGCCCTACCAGCTGCTGGATACTTCGAAAAACGCAATAAATATAGCAGAAGAACCGGTTTTTTGTGGCATTTGTCGGTTTTAAGGGCACAAACTTCGGCCATTTTACGCAATTGACATAAGCGGAGCAAGAGTTTATAGTATAAGTAGGTTTATACAAACCATTTCGATCCGGGGAAAAAGATTTTAAACAAAGGTAAGGTGTACAAGATGTATCTGGATGAATATAAGCGCTGGCTGGCAGCGGATCTGGAGGATGCAGACCTGAAGCCGGAGCTGGCAAAGGTCGAAGGCAATGACGATGAGATCAAGGATCGCTTTGCTGTGGCGCTGAAGTTTGGCACCGCAGGTCTGCGCGGCGTGCTGGGTGCCGGTACCAACCGCATGAACATCTACGTTGTCCGTCAGGCAACGCAGGGTCTGGCAAACTGGGTGCTGACCCAGGGCGGTACCCAGACTGTGGCCATCAGCTACGACAGCCGCCTAAAGAGTGATGTCTTTGCCAAGACCGCCGCTGGCGTTCTGGCAGCCAACGGTATCAAGGTGCGCATCTATGATGCCCTGATGCCTGTGCCCGCGCTGAGCTTTGCTACCCGTTACTATAACTGCAACGCCGGTATCATGGTCACCGCTTCCCACAACCCTGCCAAGTACAACGGCTACAAGGCCTACGGCCCGGACGGCTGCCAGATGACCGATGACGCCGCCGCCATCGTCTATGATGAGATCCAGAAGACCGATGTGCTCACCGGTGCAAAGTACATCTCCTTTGCCGAGGGCGTGGAGAACGGCATGATCCGCTTTGTGGGCGACGACTGCAAAAAGGCGCTGTACGATGCCATTGAGGCACGTCAGGTGCGCCCGGGTCTGTGCAAGACTGCCGGCCTGAAGCTGGTGTACAGCCCGCTGAACGGCTCCGGCCTTGTGCCCGTGACCCATGTGCTCAACGATATGGGCATCACCGATATCACCATCGTGCCCGAGCAGGAGTACCCCAACGGCTACTTTACCACCTGCTCCTACCCCAACCCTGAGATCTTCGAGGCGCTGAAGCTGGGTCTGGAGCTGGCCACCAAGACCGGTGCCGACCTGATGCTGGCTACCGACCCCGACGCCGACCGCGTGGGCATTGCCATGAAGTGCCCGGACGGCAGCTATGAGCTGGTGTCCGGCAACGAGATGGGCGTTCTGCTGCTGGACTACATCTGCGCAGGCCGCATCGAGAAGGGCACTATGCCCAAGAACCCCGTGGCAGTCAAGTCCATCGTGTCCACCCCGCTGGCAGACGCTGTGGCAAAGCACTACGGCGTGGAGATGCGCAATGTGCTGACCGGCTTCAAGTGGATCGGCGACCAGATCGCCAACCTCGAAGCTGCCGGTGAGGTCGACCGCTTCATCTTCGGCTTTGAGGAGAGCTACGGCTATCTGGCCGGTCCCTACGTCCGCGATAAGGATGCCGTCATCGGCTCCATGCTCATCTGCGAGATGGCTGCTTATTACCGCAGCATCGGCTCCTCCATCAAGCAGCGTCTGGAAGAGATCTACGCTCAGTACGGCCGCTACCTGAACAAGGTGGACAGCTTTGAGTTCCCCGGCCTGACCGGCATGGAGAAGATGGCTTCCATCATGCAGAAGCTGCGTGACCAGCCCCCTGTGGAGCTGGCCGGCCATAAGGTGGTCAAGGTGACCGATTACAAGAAGCCGGAAGAGACCGGCCTGCCCGCTGCCAACGTGCTGATCTACACGCTGGAAAACGGCGCTACCGTGGTGGTGCGTCCCTCCGGCACCGAGCCGAAGATCAAGACCTACTTCACCACGCTGGGCAAGGATCTGGCGGAAGCACAGGCACAGAAGGACGCTCTGGCTGCTGCCATCGAGCCCATCCTGAAGTAAAACTATCCCAAAGCATCTGCGGGGCTGTTGCACGTTTTTGTGCAGCAGCCCTTTTTGCGTTTGTCGGAGCGTTGACCGGAGCAAAAAAAACTTCCCCCAAGGGGCTTTGACGTCCTCAAAGACTTTGCACTTTAGCTGGAAACTGTGCCGTTATGCCAAAGGCTCCCTCCCAGAGGGAGCTGTCAAAACCGTCAGGTTTTGACTGAGGGAGTTAAGTCCAAAGGGAGAGGGCGAAAGCGCACACTCTGGGTGACTGCCCTTTCAGGACAGACCGCAGGGATTTATGCAGCACAGATGCACTTTTGCTGTGTAAAATCGGTTGAAGTTTGCGCTGTGATACGCTATAATAAAACATGGTTTATTATAAGCAGCTGTGGGCGCGCAGCGCGGCACAGCGGCAGGGTAGGTGGAAGAGATGGAAAAAACTGTATCGGCAGTATTGGTGGCGGCGGGCTCCTCGACCCGCATGGGCTTTGATAAGCTCAGTTTTGATCTGGGGGGCGAAACGGTGCTGCACCGCAGCATCCGCGCCTTTGCCCAGTGCCCGCAGGTCACCGAGCTTGTGCTGGTGGCGGGCAAAAACCGGGATTTTGTGGCGCAGCAGGCGGCGGACTGCCCAAAGCCTGTGCAGATCGTAGCGGGCGGGGCTACCCGCGCCGAGAGCGCAAAAAACGGTGTGCTGGCAGCGCACGGAGAACTGGTGGCGGTGCACGATGCCGCCCGCCCCTTTGTGAGCGCGGCGGTCATTACGGCGGCGCTGGAAGCCGCTGCCCGGTGCGGCGCAGCAGCCCCGGCGGTGCCGGTGAAGGATACCATCAAGGCCGCTGCCCGGGGCGATGGCAAGACTGTGCCCCCGGACTGCGCGGTGCAGACGACCCCGGACCGCAGCACCTTGTATGCGGTGCAGACCCCCCAGTGCTTTGACCGTGCAGCGTATCTTGCGGCACTGGCGGAGCTGGACGAGACCCGCGCCCGCCTTGTTACCGATGATTGCAGCCTGTTTGAGCTGACCGGACGCCCGGTGCAGCTGACGCAGGGCGACTATGCAAACCTGAAGATCACCACCCGGGAGGATCTGCCCCGCCCGGCACAAAGAAAGGAAACGGAAATGCGTATTGGACACGGCTATGATGTACATCGTTTGGTAGAGCAGCGCAAGCTGATCCTTGGCGGGGTGGAGATCCCCTTTGAAAAAGGTCTGCTGGGCCATTCGGACGCAGACGTGCTGACCCATGCGGTGATGGATGCCGTGCTGGGCGCAGCGGCGCTGGGGGATATCGGCCAGCATTTCCCGGACAATGACCCGGAGTACGCCGGTGCCGACAGCCTGAAGCTGGCCTGCCGCGTGGCACAGATCCTCAAGGAGCGCGGCTGGCGCATTGAGAACATCGACGCCACCCTGCTGTGCCAGCGCCCCAAGCTTGCACCCCATATCCCGGCCATGCGCGCCAATCTGGCGGCGGCTTTCGGCCTGCCGGTGGAAGCGGTAAGCGTAAAGGCCACCACGGAGGAGCATCTGGGCTTTACCGGCGAGGGACTGGGCATTGCCGCCCACGCTGTTGCCCTGATCGAAGCAGTGTAAGGGGGCACACACTCTCATGACACTGAATGCGATCATCGCCAATTTTCAGACCTTTAAAATTGTCGATCTGCTGGATATCATCATCATCGCGTTTCTGATCTACCAGCTGCTGGGCATTATCAACCGCACCCGCGCCGGGCAGCTGGCCAAGGGTGCGCTGCTGGTCATGGTCGTGTATCTGGTGGCAAATACCCTGAATATGCGTACCGTTACATGGCTGCTCAACTCGCTGCTGCAGGTCGGTCTGCTCACCCTTGTGGTGCTGTTCCAGCCGGAGATCCGCCGCGCGCTGGAGCGCATGGGTCAGACCGATCAGTGGGCGTCCAAGCTGTTCAACGTAAAAGGGCGCTACAACGACCCCAGCCTGAAGGGTGCGTGGCGCAGCGCCATCATTGCCATCTGCGATGCAGCCGAGCGCTTCTCTGAGACTAAGACCGGCGCCCTCATCGTGCTGGAGCGCCACACCAACCTTTCCGAGATCGTGCGCACCGGCACCCCGGTGAATAGCGCGGTCAATCTGGAGGTGCTGGGCACCATCTTCTACGAGGGCACCCCTCTGCATGACGGTGCTGCCATCATTGAGAACGGCCGCATCAAGGCGGCGGGCTGCGTGCTGCCCCTTTCCAACAATCTGGATCTGGGCAAGGATATGGGTACCCGCCACCGCGCCTGTCTTGGCATTGCGGAAAACTCCGACGCTATCGCCATTGTGGTCAGCGAGGAGACCGGCATCATCTCCATGGCTAAAAATGGTGTGCTGATCCGTCATTTTGACCGCCAGAGCCTGTATACCCGCCTCATCGACGAGATGATCCCCAAGGAGTCTACGGTGGAAAAGAACACCGCCGACAGCTGGGTGGAGCAGGCGAAAAAGCTGTGGAACTGGATCAGCCAGAAGGGGGAGGACGAGCAGCAATGAGCAACCAGCCGAACAAGACGAATGGCGCAAAGCCTGCCGTCCGCAAAAAGAAAAATCTTCTGGATGACCGCCGCGTCCGGCTGGCACTGTCTGTGCTGGGTGCCATCGTTGCATGGATGGTGGTCACCATCATCGTTCAACCTGGCACCACCAACACCATTTATAATGTGCCGGTGGATTACACCTACGATTCCGCCGCCTATACCTCTCGGGGCCTGAGCATCGTCAGCGCCGAGGACAAGACCGTGAACCTGAAGCTCTCCGGCGATGGCTACACCATCGGCGGGCTCAGCGCGTCGGACTTTGTGGTCTACCCGGACTGGTCCAGCGTGCGCGACAGCGGCGAAAAGACCCTGCGGCTGCTAGTGCGCGGCGCAAACGGTCTACTCAATGGCGTGACCGTGACCATGGAAGGCAGCGACAACACGGTGGATGTGGTGTTTGACGTGGTGGAGGAAAAGACCCTGCCCGTTACCGCTACCACCAACTATCTGCGCATTGCAGACGGCTATATCCTTTACAGCACCGAGGTCTCCAAGGAGACCGTCACCCTGTCCGGCCCCAGCAGCGAGCTGAGCAAGGTGGCTACCTGCACCGCCGAGGCATCCTATGACAGCGAGCTGACCGAGTCAGTCACGCTGAACACCCCTCTGCGCTTCTACACCAGCGGCGGCAAGGAGGTCAAGTTCCAGTACACCACGCTGGAAGAAAGCAATGTGGACGTGACGCTGCAAGTGTACAAGACGGCGACCCTGCCGGTGAAGGTGAATTTTATCAACGCGCCGCGCGGGTTCGATAATTCGGTGCTGAGTTATGCCCTCAGCTGCAAGCAGCTTAAGGTGGCAGGCCCGGCAGAAAAGATCGATGCACTGTCCACCTTGTCCATCGGCACCATCGACCTTTCCACATTCAGTCTGAACAAGGTGTACGAGATGCCCATCGAGCTGCCGACAGATATCTATCTGCTGGACAACATCTCCACTATCACGGTCAGCTTTGACTGCTCCGGGCTGGAGACCAAGACCATGAACCTGCCCGCCAGCTGCGTGCAGGTGGTCAACCTGCCCGCCACCTATCAGCTGACAGTGGAGACCGAGCGGCTGATGAACGTGATCCTCTGCGGCCCCAAGGGTGCTATGGAGACTTTGACCCCCGAGCAGGTGGTCATTGAGATCGACGCCGAGGACTTTGCCGTGGCTACCGGCCAGCAGAACATTGCCTGCCGACTGTATGTGCCCTCCAACGGCAAGATCTTTGCACTGGGCAGCTATGTGCTGCAATGCCGCATTGAAAGCAACTAAATTTAAAGGAAAACACAACAAATGATTCTGGTTCGCAACATCCGTCTGCCCCTTTCCGCAGGGGAGCCGCAGGCATTTGAAAAGGCGCTGCACACCCTGCGGGTGCCCTGCAGCAAGGTAGAGCACACCGGCGTGGCAAAGCTTTCGGTGGATGCCCGCCACGGCCAGCCCAAGCTGGTGTATACCGTGGCTGTCACCCTGAAAGAACCTGCCGAGGAAGCGGCTTTTGCAGCCCGCTGTGGTGATGCTTCTCTGCAG
>OHPQ01000467.1_pt1 | contig 18584 bp, 21 predicted proteins | sample 1577821 | NCBI WGS metagenome assembly OHPQ01 (sample SAMEA3879509, study PRJEB24766) | human gut metagenome | biome: human-associated habitat; feature: feces | place: USA | collected 1985/1987 | reverse complement strand
GCGGTGATGGCTCCGGCCAGACCGCCCAAGGTGACTGTCCCGGCGGCAATGCCCTTGATCACGCCGGGGTTTTCCTCGACAAAGCCCTGCATCCAGCCCAGAACCTGCGCGCCAACATCGTACAGGCCGGACATGGTGGGAGTCAAATCCTCGCCGATGGCGATTTTCAGGCCGTCAGCGGCAGACTGCATCAGAACCAGCCTGCCGTTCATGTTGTCGAGCATGGTGCCCGCCATCTTGTCGGCAGATCCGGCGCAGTTGTTCAGGGCTTCGGTGTAGTCAGAGAACGACTGCCCGCCCTCGGCGGCGGCCTCGCTGCACCCGGCCATGATGGTTTGCAACTTGGAATACTGGTTTGAGCCAGCAATGGTCTTGGCAAGGTTGGCCTGCTCTTGGTCGGTCAGGTCGCCCCAGACCCCGGCAATCCCAGTAAGGATGCTGGACAGGGACTGCATATTGCCCTGTGCATCGTAGATGTTCACGCCATAGGTCGCCAGTTCGTCACCGCACTTTTTCGTGTTGGTGGCAAGGCGGGTGAAGATGGCGTTCAGGGCTGTGCCAGCCTCGCCGCCCTTAACACCGGCATTGGCCATGGTAGCCAGAACTGCGGTTGTCTCCTCGACAGAGTAGCCAAGGGAGGTGGCGGTAGATGCACACGCCTTGTATGCCTCGCCCAGCTGGATCACGTCCGTGTTGGAGTGAGCCATGGCGTAGGCCATCACATCGACAAAGTGAGTGGTGTCGGAGGCTTTCAGACCAAAGGCAGTCAGATAGTCTGTGACAATATCAGACGCCTGTGCCAAGTCCATATTGGCGGCAGCAGCCAGATTCAGCACCGGGCTGATGCCCTCCAGCATAGACTGGGTGTTCCAGCCCGCCAGAGCCATGTAAGACAAAGCGTCCGCAGATTCACCGGCGGTGAACTTGGTGGTTGCACCCATCTCCTTGGCCTTGTCAGACAGGGCTTCCAGTTCATCGCCGGATGCGCCGGACAGGGCTTCGACGTTGCTCATGGATGCTTCAAAATCACCTGCGGTGTTGATGCAGTCCATGTATGCGTCTTTGATTTCGCCGAGGGCTTTTGCGATGCCAGCCGTGGCAAGCACAGATTCAACGGCATCGAGGGCTTCGACAGATTTCTCGCCGAAGCCCTTTGCGCCCTCTCCGGCCTCGTCCATGGTCTTTTTGAGGTCAACCTGCTGGTCTTTCAGCTTATCGACCTCGGTTTCCAGCCGAGTGGTTTCTGCTGTCAGCTGCGTGGTGTCCACGCCAGCTTCCCGCAGGGTGTTCCCGGTGGCAGCCAGACGCTGCTCATAGGTGTGCAGGGAGGTCGTGGTCTTGTCGATCTGCGCCTGTTTGGAAAGCAGCTTGTTTTCCAGCGCGGAGGAGTAGCCCTCGGTCTCCTGAATCTCTTTCTGGATGTTATCGTACTGCTGCTGCAAGACGGCCAGCCGCTGCTTGGTGGAGTCAACGGCCTGCTGCTGCTTCTGGTACGCGGTTATGTCGGACTGTACCTTGTTCAGCTGCTGGATGCGGTTCTGTGTCTCCACAAGAGCCGACTGTGCAGCCTTGAAGGTGCTGGAGAAGTTGCTGTTCTGTTTGGCGGACAGGTTGAACAGCAACTCCCATTCTTTTCGAGCCATAAAATCCCTTTCTCTTGCCATATTCGATTGTGCTACACCCGGCGGGTGCAATTATGCCCCTCACCGCGGCAAGAACGGCGAGGGGCATAGTTCTATCAGGGAGTGCGGTCAGAATCCTTTTGGGGCTCACCCCCCTTCCTTTCTCTGCTGGTAGGCGGCCCATGCTGCGTCCAGCTTGGCCTCGCCATCCGGCATAGCCATGATCTTGAGATATAACCGTTTGCAGCCTCGTGCAAGTCTGGCAGTGTCCTCTGGTGAAATCTCATCAAGGTGAATACGAATATCGTTGTCCATAGTTTGCCTCCTAGCATTATGGTGTACAGATTGCACTAGAATGGCGTAACGAAATGCCAAAATTTTCGTACTCTAACTGAGTGAGATTCGGGGTCGACGAGCCCGCTATGAACTAGGGTACCCGTTCACAGTACCTTGAGGGGGTGCCGGGCTTGAGATGGACTGCCGGGTGTGATAGAATGGCTGCGGGATGTGGTCTGTCAATCGCTCCCGCTTGGCTGCCTTGCGAGTTCGCTGCTTGCATGGCGGCCTTTTGTTTTGCCCTATAGTCTGCCCTTTGTTTGCCGGAACGGAAAGACGATGCTGTTTGCCGGCCGTTTTGCGTCCGAGGTGATGATCTCTTGGGCGGCTTGCAGAGCCTCATACCCGCCGGGCAGAGCGAGGATACAAGCGTACAGCTGCATAAAGGCAACGACCAACTGTGCAACATACTCTTGTGTGATACCCTGCGGCGGGGCGCTGCCGGGCTGCTGCGGTGTGCCGGAATTTGGATTGTTCATGGGGTGGCCTCACTCTCGCTGCCTTTATGGCTCGGATGGCTTGCGGCTCGGTATGCCTCTAATTTGGCCATGAGTTCAGGGCTTTGCTGGAACCGCTTGTGGAATCCGAGAAACACGCAGCCGATTCGCTCTGCGACTTCTGGCGGGATCTCGTTCACATTGACATGAATGTTGGTATTCATCTGTGCCTCCTGTTTTTTCGTGGCGATTTTCGTTTTCTGTCAGGTAGTCGACTTCATCAGAGCGCGCATATTGGCCGTTTTTTGTGCTGCTGCTTGCTGCCGTAGGTTCTCACCCGCAAAACAGATGGGGCTGCACATGGACCGCAATCGGTCATAAATGCGGGCGTGAGCCACGTCCTGTGGATTCTTTAAGTCCGTTAAGGTCAGGTTCGTGGTGACGATCAGCGGCTTTTTGCTGCGGTAGCGAGCGTCAATGATGTTATAGACCTGCTCCAGCGCATACTCAGTGCCGCGCTCGATGCCGAAGTCGTCAATAATGAGCAGCGGATAGCTGCACAGCCTGTCCACCATATCGTTCCGACCAGAAAAGCTGTTGCTCAGGTCGTTCAAGATGCTGGCAAAGTTGGTCATTCGGACGGAAATCTCTTGCTCCATCAGAGCGTTCGCAATGCACCCGGCAAAGAAGCTCTTGCCCGTGCCAACACCGCCCCAGAGAAGCAAGCCAATGTTTTTGGTACGTACTTCTGCCCACTTATCAACGTATCGGTGGGCGTGCTTCATCTGCGGGTTGCGGCCGTTATCGTTCGCAAATGTCCAGTTGCACATTTCAGTATCAGAGAATCCATCCGATTTCAGGCGGTGAACCAGACCGAGGTGCTTCTGCTCGTTGATGATTGCTTCCTGCTTCTCTCGTTCCACCCGGCGGCATTGACATTCTACCGGGTGGCGGTCTCCCAGAATCGGCACTCGCTTGTGCCCCTCAAAAAAGGCTTGCTTTGGAGTGTTACACTTTCCGCAGTACAGCAGACCATCTGCGCCGAAGTAGTCTTCCGGCTGTGGTGTTCCACCGCTGCGCTGGATCAGCGCGTTGATTGCTGTTTCGGTTCTCATAAACTTTCACCGTCCTTGTAGCTGTAATCAGGTAGGCCGCCACTACGAGGCGGCTTCTGTCGGCTTTTATCTCGTGCAGCCCAGTTGCGCAGGGTGGCTGCATGGTTATTGTAGCGTTTCCCTTTCGACTCCATGTAGGTGGACAACTGCTCAATGAGGCTGTCAACATTCGGGATGTCCTTGCGGAGTTTTTGGTACTCCTCGGCGGTCAAGAAAACATTGCCGTAAGAGCCATATTTTTGACGAGCGGGCTTTGTTCTCTCTTTAGTGTTAACTCTTATAGTTCCACTCTTATAGTTAGTGGTCGGAATTCCGACTGATGGTTGGTCGGTATTCCGACTGTCTGTCGGTCGCTTTTCCGACTGTTCATGGGTCGGTTTTCCGACTGACTGTGGGTCGGGATTCCGACCATTCGGCAGCTTCACATAGATGGTATTTGGAGCACCAAAGTTCCGCTTGGTCTCAATCAATCCTGCCGCTGTCAACTTTCGCAAAGCCGCTTTTATGACGGTCTGCCCCTTGCGAAGATCCGCAGACAGATTTTCGATGGAGTAGAAGATGTAGATGCGGCCATCTTCATCTATCCAACCGTTTTTCTCTGAAAGAGTAGTTCGGCTGTAGAGTGCTGCATAGACGAGCGCATCTGTCAGATTCAGATCCCCGCTCATGTCAAGCAGAAAAGAGGGGTAAAGAAGAAATGGCGGGCGTTCGGTGTCTTTGGTCAGATAGGCAGAGATAGCGTATCACCCCTTCCTGTTCGGCTGCATGGCTGAAAAAGATGCTTTGTGCCATGTCCTTACCTCCCGGCCACCCGGCGGATACCGCCCACAGCTTCACCCTGTTCCGCCGGGATGGGGTCACCTCGCTCAAAATACTGGGCCAAGCTGTTCATATTCACGAGCCAGCGGTGACCGGCCACAACGTACCTGATCTTGCCTGTCCGGCAGAGGGTCCGAATATAGGTCGGCGGTAGACCGTAGATTGCGGCGGCGTCCTTCACGGTTTTCATGACCGGGTATCGGATTAAATCTCCCATTCGATGCACCTCCTTGGTGTTGCTTGAAAGTTGATTCTTGATGCCGTGTCAGCAGTAAAGCACAAATCGAAAAATAATGCAATACCGCTAAAATTCGATTGAAATTTGATGCCATGAACCATTGTTGAAATGAAGTCCTTTGCGTCAAAATCCATCTGGTGTCATCTGGTGATATCCCGTGTCATGCTTTGCAACGGATTACCTTGTTTTGCAATAGATTTACAGAGGGATGCACACCTGATTTATGGATAAATGCTGCTGGTTTTGCACATCAAAAAATATTGATGAAATTGAATCACCGATGCGGTGAATTTCGTTCACTGCACTTTAGCTCTCATCTTCAAGAATTTCGGCCACATCTACGCCCAAAGCGCGACACACGATTCCCATGGTACGCGGTTTAACACTGCGCCCATAGAGAACATTTTTGACGCTTGATTCTGGAATGCCGGCCTTTTGTGTGAGGTCATGCAGATTCATGCAGGCGTTGGCCATTGCAATACGGATTGCTGCTTTGTTGGCTTTCAATGATTTTACCTCCCTTGTACAGGTTGAAAACAACCTTTTGTGAACACAGTGTAACAGATTGAAACAAACCTGTCAAGACCTTATCAAGCACTCTTTTGGGTTGTTTTCAACCTGTACAAATCAAAATAGATATGATATACTGAGCGCAAAAGAAGAGAAAAGAGGTGCTGTGCAAGTGGAAAGCCAAAATACCGAACCAACTATCGGAAGAAAAATAAAGAAATACCGTGAATTGGAAAAATTGACGCAAAAAGAATTAGGTGAACGGTGTGGGATTGATGCTGCCAATATCCGAAAATATGAGAATGGAAAGCAAAATCCAAAAGTTGAAACTGTAAAGAAAATTGCTGCGGCACTAGGGATTCCGTGGAGTGAACTATATCCAACGGTAGAAGAGGTTATCCCATTTATACAGAAACGGATTTTGTCAGGAAAAGCAACGTTTGACAATGTTTCCCAGACCCTTGAGAGTCCGGTATATCTCATGCCGGAGAGCGAGGAAGAACTTATAAAATGCTTCCGAGCATTGAATGAAACAGGAAAAAAGGTTGCAGCAGAGCGGCTGAGCGAACTTGCTCAGCTGCCACAGTATCAGAAACAAACAAATCAGGGAGTGGACACTGGGAACATGACAGATGACAAAGAGACTAAGCCCAAATGACCTTACTCACAAAGGAGGGGTGACAGATGGCGAAAATTATAAAACGCACAAAGAAGGACGGCACCTGCTCCTACTGCATCCGGGTCTCCAACGGCTATGATCGGCAGGGCCGTCAGGTGCTGGTAAACCGCACCTTCACTCCCCCGCCGGGGTTGACCGGGAAGAAGCTGGAAAAGGAACTGCAGCGTCAGGCAGATGCTTTTGAACAGGAAGTGCACAGCGGCATTTCGCTGGATGCGTCCATGAAGCTGGATGACCTGATAGAGCGCTGGTTCACCGAGTACGCAGACCGCCAGCTGAAGCCCAAGACGGCCACCGAATACAGAAAGCTGGTGCCGCGTGTGTCGGCGGCTCTGGGGCACATGAAGGTCAACCAGATACGCCCGGCGCACCTCATGGCGTTCTACGCAAACTTGTCAGAGGGCGGAGTGCGTCAAGATTCCACCTATACGGCAACGGCTGCGCTGCTGAAGCTGCTGCCGAAAGGCCAGCGGGCAAGGATCCGGGAGGCCGCCGGTGTGGGCGAGGAAACCATGCGAGGGCTGTGCAGCGGAAAGCCTGTCAGCCGCAAGACTGCTGAGAAGGTGGCTGATGCCGCCGGACTGCCCTTGTCCAAAGCGTTCACCGAGAAGGTCAGAGCGGGAGGTAAGCTGGGCGGCAACACGCAGCTGCACTATCACCGCTTCCTGTCCAGCGTGTTTGAAAAGGCGGTTAAGTGGCAGCTGATTGATGAAAACCCCTGTCGGCGCACAGAAGCCCCCAAAGCGGCAGAAATCGAAGTGGAAGCATTGCAGGAAGAGGACGTTGCAAAGCTGCTGGAAGCCCTGCAGGACGCGCCAGCACAGTACAGCGTTATCACACAGCTGGCCTTGCTCACAGGTGCCCGCCGGGGCGAGATATGCGCCCTGCGCTGGTCAGACATTGATCTTGACGCGGGTGTGATCTCCATCAACAGGACGGTGCAGAACATCGCCGGGCGCGGCACGGTGTTCACGGCACCAAAGACAAAACGCTCCCGGCGGTGCATCAAGATAGGCCCGGAGTGTGTGCAGTTGCTGCGGGAGTACCGCCAGCACCAGAAGGCTGAACGGTTCAAGGTCGGCTCCGAGTGGGTGCGCCGGGTGGAGATCGAGAACGGCAAGACGGTGGACAATGACCTGCTGTTCACTCGCTGGAACGGTCAGCCGTTCGACCCCAACGCGGTTACAAGCTGGTTTCCGGGCTTTCTGGCCGCCCATGATCTCCCGGCGGTTCACTTCCACAGCCTGCGCCACACCAACGCCAGCTTGCTGATAGCGGCTCATGTGCCAGTCACAACGGTTTCGGGCAGACTGGGCCACGCAAAGACCAGCACCACCACGGATATTTACGCCGGGTTCATCCGTTCCAGCGATGCGGCGGCAGCGGATGCGCTGACGGACGTTTTTAGCCGTATCAAGGAAAAGACCCACGCATAACAAAAGACGGCTCACAGGGGCGTTTCTGCCGCCCGCGTGAGCCGTCTGCTTTTTAACTTTTCCATGGTGTCCGTTTTATGGGATGGTATGTCCTCTGGAATGTGCCTTATTTGTGCCTTATCGAATCGAAAAGAAGTGAAACGACAATGCACGAACAAACACAAAAATAACGATGAATCTGTATAAACTGCAATGACCGAAAACGGCGAAACTCATATAAAGGCCCTCTACGAATCAGTAGGCCGGGGGTTCGAGTCCCTTCCATCGCACCAAACCATGAAAATCCGAACCTTTTCTCGATAGGAGAAGGGTTCGGATTTTTTGTTTTCTTCGGAAATGAAAATTCAGGCTCTTCCCTGACGGCCGTGTGTCCGAAACCTTATCAAAAGAAAGACCGTATCACGAAGGTCACAACTGTAAAGGTGCCGTAAGGTAGAAAGGACACGAGTATGAAGTACGATGAAAGAACCTGCAAATTCAACATGGACACCGGCTGCGTGGAGCTGCTGCTCCGGGATGGAAGAAAAATTTCCATCGACTGCACCGGGGTCGAGGATGCGTTGGATGTGACCATGGCGCAGAGGTCGGAGTTGGATTACCTCATCTACAATGATCCGCTGAGCTACGCGGATTTGATTCTGAATGGTAACCCGGAGGAATATTTGAAGAATGTGGTCGGAGGTCATGGATCAGAGGATTTATCGTTTAGAGATTAACTCGATATAAGGAACAAGCCCACAGGTCTGCCGTATTTTTATGCGGTCTATCCTGTGGGCTTGTTTGCTATTATCGACTCATGATTGAATTTGAAATTTCAAGCACGACCGTATCATGTTTATAGGTGGTAACAACCATCGGCAGGCCTCCAGCCTTCAAAACTTATGCAGACGTTTGATTTTCGTATCGTTTAAGCCAGAGGAAAAAGCAGATGTTTAATAAGATGCCCACTGCGGTGGAGGTGGGTGCGGACAGACCGATCATCGTCAGGCTGGCGTTGGGCTGGATACTCATAATATACGCCATGGGGAGACGCACCAGCAGAGTCTGCACCAGCCCCTGTACCATGACCCAGAGGGTTTTGTCGTTGCCATTGAAGTAACCTACCATGCTGAACAGGATGGCAGTGGCGATGGTCTCGGGCGCAAAGCCCATGAGGTAGGCGTAGCTGTTGGCAATAACAGCGGCATCTGCCGTAAACAGACCGGAGAGAACGTCACCCTTGCACCACACCAGTGCAAATACGGCGCAACCGAACACTAGACCGATGCCAATGCCGGTGAACATGGACTGCTCGGCGCGTTTTTTATTGCCAGCACCCACGTTCTGGGACACAAAGGATGCCATGGACTGCATCAGAGAACTGGGGATCAGCATGGCAAAATTAACGATCTTGCACGCCACACCGTAGCCGGAAGATGCCTCCAGCCCCAACCGGTTGACGAAAGCGCAGAGCGCCAGAAAGGAAAGCTGGGTCAAAAACTCCTGCAAAGCCAGCGGCAGACCGATGCCCAGAAATTTTTTGCACTGGGGGTTCGGCTTGAAATCAGAGCGATGGATTTTGAAGGGCAGCTCCTTCTTCAGCAGCATTGCGATTGCACAGATTACGCTGACGGCTTGTGCTGCTACCGTAGCAATGGCGGCACCGGCAGCATCCAGATGAAAACCAGCCACCAGCACCAGATCGCCAATAACATTCACAATGCACGCCACCAGCACAAAGATCAGCGGAGAGCGGCTGTCGCCCAGACCGCGGAAAAGAGCCGAGAGCATATTATAGGCTACAATAAAGAAGATGCCGCTGCCGCAAATGCGCACATAGCTGGCGGTCAGGTCTAGGGCTTCGGCAGGAGCCTGCATCAGACTGGCAATAAACCGTGCAAAAAACACCAGCACCACGAACAGTGCAGCTGCCAGAAGGGTGAACACAATAGCTGCCCCGCCAATGACTTGCCCGATGTACTGCGGTCGTTTTTCGCCCAGATAGCGGGCAATGAGCACTGTGACGCCCATGGCAAGCTGGGTGACAACAAAGGTGACGAGATTGAGTACCTGGCTACCAGTAGAAACCGCAGACAAGCCTGAAGTGGAGCCAAAGCGCCCCACTACCAGAAGGTCTACTGCGCCGTAAGCGGCCTGCAGCACCAGCGCACCCAGAATGGGCAGCATGAAAAAAGCGAGCTTTGGCAAAATGCGGCCTTGGGTAAAATCGGTCTTATCGTTTTTCAAGAGAATCTTTCCTTTCGCGCATAATAGCATAGAATTTTTCCAGCGTTTGGATGGTGCACGCTGCATCCTCCTCGGAAATGCTGTCCAGATACGGGAGCAGTTGCGAGAAGTAGTCCGTATTGTACTTCTGGGAAAGCGCTTGCCCGCTCTCGGTGAGAAACAGATAGGTCACGCGGCCATCTTCAGCGGATACCTGTTTTCTCAGATACCCTTTGTGCTCCATCTCTTTTACGGTACGGGTCACACCGGGGCGGGGCAGGTTCAGTGTATCGCTGAGATCAGAGATCTTCGGCTGGATGCCACGGGTCTGCAATTTCTGAATAACATCCAGACACTGGATATAAGAGGATGTCACACCCTCCGGCAGGGCAGGCAGCATCTCCCGTGCCCGCTTTGCCAGATAGCAGGCATCCAGCAGCTGCTTGATCAGTTCGATGGTCATAATGAAATTCCTCTCCAAACGATTATCGAAGGTAATTAACATTGATAATTATATAGAACTGCCCGGGAATGTCAAGTCTTTTTGAAAAATCGGAGATGTCGGCAGCTTTGAGGCATCTGCTTCCGGCATACCATTCTAGAGGGTGTTTGAGCGAATACAGTCTGAACCATGGATTAGAAGATTAAATACAAAACAAAAACAGGGTGCGTCCCTGAATAGGACGCACCCTGCCAGCGTAATTCACGATTTGATTCGTTGGCAACAACCGTGAATTGCATATCGCAAACAGGTCGTTGAGAATTGCTCTGCTTGTAAAACTTGCGATTAAAGCCACAGATAACAGCGATATGTACAACAGGGCGTTCCCCGTCGGGAACGCTCTGTTTCTCTTTGCTGGTGGTGTGATGAGCTTGTTCCGCCTGCCATAGGCAAGCTCGCGTTTGCGCAGCAACAAAAGCCTCAGTGAAATATCATTCAAAGGTTTCCAGTGCTTCCACCAGTGCAAGGATGGTCAGCGACTGGCCGTATGCCATGGGAGCAATCAGAATGTTTTTGTAGTGGTCGCGGTCGTAGCCCATACCCGTACCGCCGGATACTTTCAGCACCGTACCATCGGTGTCGATGTTCTTGAGGATTGCACGGATAGCTTTCTTGGCACAGGGCAGGTAGGAATCATCCAGAATCCCCATGCGGATGCCTTTCAGGATGCCAGCGGTGATAGCAGCAGAGCCGGAAGTTTCTTCGTAGCTGGTGGAGTCATCCAGAACCGTATGCCAAAGGCCGTCCTCACCCTGAAGGTCACGCAGTGCGCGCACCTGTGCTTTGTAGGTATCCAGAATGAACGTCTTGACGCCCTGATTCAGCGTACCCTTAAACATATCCAGATAGTCCAGAATACCCAGCGTGAACCAGCTGTTGCCGCGGCACCAGAACACGCCGCCAAAGTTGTCCATCCGATTGAACGACCAGCCGTGGAAGAACAGACCGGTGTGGGTATCGTACAGATACTTGATGTGCATCAGCACCTGCTTAATGGATTCGTCGATCCACTCCTGCTTGCCGTACTTCTGGCCCATCCGATTGAGGAACAAGACGGTCATGAACAGGGTGTCGATCCACATCTCGCTCTCGTTTAGGCGAACGCCCTGACGGTCGCCGTTGGCACTGGTGACGTGCTGAAAGCCACCCTCACGGGTACGCGGGATGCACTCCATCAGCCACTTTGCCCAATCCAGACAAAGGGCTTCAAACTCAGGGTCGTGGTAAATCTCATTCAATTCACACAGAGTCAGCAGCGGAGTAGTCGTGTTGATATTGCGGGAAGGCAGACCCTGCGCAATGTTCTCCTTGAACCAATCATGCAGGAAGGTGCGGTATTCCTCCGAATCCTGCATCTTGGCGATTTTGAGCAGTCCGTACAGGCCGATGCCCTGCGGCCAGTCCCACTCCTTGATGCCGAAGTCACGGCTAAAAAATCCGATGGCCTCGCCGCCTTCTTTCAAAGTGTCCTCGTTTTCGGGGGCACCAAGGTGCATCAGCTTCTGGATAACAAGATCCAGCTTTTTCTGAATCAGTTCTTTTTTGATTTCGTTTGCCATAAGAAACACCTCATGTATTTGTATTGTTTTTCTCAGCGGTTGAAGTAAGCGATTTTCGATATTGTGCAGGCGTAACGTGTTGATATTTCTTGAACACACGTCCCAGATAGGTGATGCTCTCAAACCCGGTACGGCTTGCGATTTCGGAAACGGAAAGTGTTGTTGTTTCTAACAGGCTCTGCGCTTTTTTTACCCGCAGGATGTTGATGTATTCGTTGATGCCGAAGCCAGTCACTTCATGGAAGGAACGGCTGAGATAATACTTGCTGATATAAAACTGCTCGGCAAGGCTGTCCAGCGAGAGCTTTTCCTGAAAGTGATCGGAAATGTAGTCTGAGATTTGGTAGACTGCATCGAACTTTCCGCCGCTGGCCTTACCCTCCTGCACATCGTTCAGGCAGGCGACCTGCTGATTGCTGCGCCGGAAGTAGATGAAGCCTAGAGTCAACTCCGAAAGAATAGCGGTCTGGCTCATAGGCTCTGCCTTGTCCAGTTCCTCCATGATTTGCAGAAACAATCGGCGGGTATTCGCTGTCTGCTTCGGGGTCAGTTCGTAAATTCCGTAGTGCTTGTGGAAGAACGCACCGATCTTCAGTTCCGGGAACATCTTATCGACCTTTTCCACAATGTCCCGGTCTACATAGAGGATCACTCGCTCGTATTCGGTTTCCGGGTCTCCCACGATGGAATGGGACATATGAATCTGGCCGCTGTCCACGAGAATCAGGTTCCCGGCCTGTGCTTCATAGGCGCGGTTCTCAAAGAACATCTGCCGCCGCCCACGGAGCAGGAGATAAATTTCGTACTCCTGATGGAAGTGGTTGTACCGCATATCAAAGTTTGCCGGACGAACCATGTGTTCCACCATAATGCCGTTTCGTTTGCGGTAATATTGGGTCGCGTCACCCTGAACCATGCTGTGCAGCCATGTTGTTTTCATGAAATGCTCCTTTTCTCCTGAACAGGCGGTGTTCTTGCCTTGATTATGTCATATCTGTTCAGGTTTGACAAGCATTTGCACCGTGGGGCTTACATCAGGCCCAGCGTAGTAGGCAGCCACTCGCTCAGAGCAGGGATGTATGTGACCAGCATCAGTGAGATGAAAATTGCCACAAAGAACGGAACCAGACTTTTCATCACATTCTCCAGACGCTGCTTTGCCAACGAGCATCCCACGAACAGGACGTTGCCAACGGGAGGAGTGATGGTGCCGCCGATCTCGGAATCGCCCGCCTGACCGTGCGCCAGCTGGAGCTGGATCTTGTCACTGCCAATGCTGCCGTTTACCTTGAAAAAGGTGGAAACTCCGATTCCCAGCAGCACGACGACAATGACGGTCAACAAGATTTTTGATGCCTTTTTCAGTGTCATTCCTCCTAAATGATTTGCTCGTTCGGTGCGACTTCCTGATTATAATTATACAGCCTTTGGGGCCAGCTTTCTCGCAAAGAATTGCGAATGAAGCCAAAAATTCAAACGATATTGCGCTTGTGTTGTATACATTCTTGCGCTTTTCTCTATTGTTTTGTTGAAATGGACAATATTTCTTGCCATTCTTCTACATACAAATAATTTTTTAGATCAATTCGTCCGTTTTTTCTGCGCAATATTGTTTGAGCGCAAACAGAAAAGAGCCACCCGTAGTTTGTTACGGATGGCTCTTGACATGTTTCTTTTATAAAAGGTTGCCGCTCAGTTCAGCCGGAACACCTGCTCCAGCTTGGGCTGTGCGCCGGTCACGGGGTCCATTTCCAGTTCCAGAATGTCCTTCATGTACGCGTTCCAACGGTCTACCACCGGGCTTTCTGCCTGCACCTTCTCGGCATAGGCAACGCCCTTTTCGCACTCGTAATAGCCGAACAGTTCATCGTTGCAGTAAAAGATGCTGTAATTGCAGATGCCGGCGTCTTTCAGAACTTTAACCATCTCCGGCCAGATCTCCGCGTGACGTTTCTGGTATTCAGCCTTGCAGCCGGGCTTGATGCGGCCTTTCCATGCCATGTGCTCCATGTTCTGCTCCTTAGTTGAGAAACTTCTCGTTCAGGGTCACACCAAAGTCGCGGGCGATGGCGCGCAGGTCGTCGTCGGTGATGGTCTGACGGATGATGCCGCCGCCCATGGAGAGCACCTTGACGTAAATTTCGGCACTCTTTTCGATGGTGTGGGCCAGACCAAAGGTGATGTCAAAGTCCGGACCGGAAGCAAACAGACCGTGCTGTGCCCAGATGGCGGCCTGATAGGTTTTCATCAGCTCGCTGGTGGCCATGGCGATATCTGCCCCGCCGGGCACCATCCACGGGCAGACACCCACGCCCTCCGGGAACACCACCGGGCACTCGGTGGCGCTCTGCCACAGCGCACGGGTGAAGTCCCGGTCGGTCAGGGGCAGGATGTAGGTCAGGGCAATCACATTGGTGGCGTGGCAATGGTAGATGACACGGTTTGCGCCATTGGTGGCGGCCTTGCGGACGCTGTGGTTCATAAAGTGGCTGGGGAACTCGGATGTGGGCTTTGCGCCGTCCTCCAGGCCCCAGACAATGCGCCAGCTGTCGCCCTTGTCGTTGATCTCCACAATGCCGATGCTGTGGACAGGGTCCGGCTCCACGTTGCGGAAAAACTTGCCGGAGCCTGTGGTGATGAAATACTCCCCGGCCAGATTGTCCGCCTGCACGCCCATGTTCACCCATCCCCGGGGCTGCTCGTCAAAGAAGGGGCGGCACTGTGCCACTTCCTCTTCTTTCATGCGGTAGGTCAGGTTGCCGCCGTTGCGCTCGTGCCAGCCCTGCAGCCAGCCATCGTTGCACATCCGCATAAAACCTTTGACAATTTCAATATCCAGAATACCCATCTTCAAAAACCTCTCTCATTCAAATGCGCTTGCTCAGCACGTTCTGCTCGTACTTTTTGACTCCCTCAAACCATGCACCGTCCACCGGCACACCGTTCCGGCGGCAGTATTCGTCCCAGACTTCCCCAAAAGGCAGGGTCTTCAGCTCCTCCTGCTGAACCATCAGCTCGGTGAACTGGTTGGTGTCCTGCAGCTCTTTCAGCGCCGTGTGGGGGGTGCACAGGGCAGACAGCAGCGCCTTTTCCACGTTGCGGAAGCCAACCGTCCATGCGGAGATGCGGTTGATGGAAGCGTCAAAGTAATCCAGTGCAATGTTCACCCGGCCGTCCAGACCGCCGCAACGCACGATCTCCTTGCAGATCTCCTTCGTTTCATCGTCAAACAGCACCACATGGTCGGAGTCCCAGCGGATGGGGCGGGTGACGTGGAGGGCGATCTCCGGGAAGAAGGCCAGCAGGGCAGGAATCTTGTCGCTGACCACTTCGGTGGGATGGTAGTGGCCGTTGTCCATCAGCGGAATGCACTTTTCCCGGTTGAAGGCGGCGTAGCTCAGGGCAAACTCGGCACTGCCCACGGTGTACGCCTCCACACCGATGCCGAACACCTTGCTCTCGATGCAGGGCTTCACCAGCTTGAAGTCGTAAGGCTCGCTCAAAATCTCGTCGATGCTGGCCTTGTAGCGGTCCCGGGGACCTTTGCGATCCGCCGGTACGTCCTTGAAGCCGTCGCCCGTCCAGATGTTCATGGTGCAGGGCTGCCCCAGCTCCTCGGCCAGATACTGGCTGATGCGGATGCAGGCCTTGCCGTGTTCCACCCAGAATTTCCGGGTCTCCTCGTTGGGGCTGGCAAGGGTCAGCGGGTCGCACTTGGGGTGGGAGAAAAAGGTGGGGTTGAAGTCTGCGCCCAGCCCTCTTGCCTTGCAGAAATCCACCCATTTTTTGAAGTGCTTCGGTTCCAGCCTGTCCCGGTCTACCCACGGGTTTTCCTCGTCAAAAATGGCATAGGAGGCATGGAGGTTGATTTTTTTGGTGCCGGGGCAGAGGGACAGCACCTTGTCCATGTCTGCCATCAGTTCCTCCGGGGTGCGGGCACGGCCGGGGTAGTTGCCGGTGGTCTGGATGCCGCCGGTCAGGGGCTTGGTGGGGTCGGTATCAAAGCCCCTGACATCATCGCCCTGCCAGCAGTGCAGGGAGATAGGCACGGTCTTTAACCGGGCAATGGCAGCTTCGGTGTCCACGCCAATGGCAGCGTAGCGGGCTTTTGCTTCTGCGTAACTCATACGGTTCCTCCTTTAGAAATACTCATCTGGATCTTCAAATTGCCGATGGCGGTGGCCTCGATGGGCAGCGCCACCACCTGTTTTCCGGTATAGTGAGCGGTCAGCTCGTTCAGGGTAGCGTTCTTTGCGCCGCCGCCTGCGATGTAGAGCTTGTCCCAGTGCTGCTCGGTAAGAGATTCCAGCTCCCGGAAAGCCTCCCCATAGCAGTACGCCAGCGAATGATAGACACTGTTGACGAGGTCGGCATCCGTGGCAGGGGCTTCGCCGGTCTCGGCAAGAGCCGTGTGAATCTCTGCGCGCATATCCAGCGGGGCAGAGAAACGGGCTGCGTTTACATCAAAAATGCGGGTGTAGGTGCTGGTCTTGGCCAGCTCCACCATCTGGGCAAAGGAGATGCCCAGCTGTTTTTGCACGCACTGGATGATCCACAGCCCCATGATGTTTTTCAGGTAGCGGATGTACCCCACACCACCCTCGTTGGTAAAGTTGGCGCGGCAGCTCTCCGGGCTGGTGATGGGTCTTGCCAGCTTGACCCCCAGCAAACTCCATGTGCCGGAAGAGAGGAACGGCGCATCGCCCTGCTCCATGGGGATGCCCTCCACGGCGCTGGCGGTGTCGTGGGTGGCGCACAGCACCACCTTGGTCTGCCCGCCCACCTCGGCGGCAATGTCCGCCTTCAACGGGTCCAGCACCGTACCGGGTGCGGTCAGCTTGGGGAACATCGTTTCCGGCAGGCCAAGCGCCTGTAAAATTTCCGGATCATATTCCCCGGTCTGAGCATTCACGAGTCCGGTGGAGGTAGCGTTGGTGTATTCCCGTGCCTTTACGCCGCAGAGCTTCCACAGCAGATATTCCGGGATCATCAAAAAGTCCTCGGCTTCTGTCAGCCGTCCGGCTTTTTTGTCAGCGTACAGCTGATAAATGCTGTTGAAGGGCTGGAACTGGATGCCGGTGCGTGCATAGAGCTGCGCAAAGGGCAGGATGCTGTGGACTTCATCCAGCACGGCCTGTGTCCGGTCGTCCCGGTAGGCGTAGACAGGGGAGAGGGGATTGCCGTTTTTCAGCAGCACATAGTCCACCGCCCATGTATCAATGGAAAGGCTCTCAATTTCCGGGAACTTTGCAAACGCTTCCCGGATGCCCTGCTTCACGTTGGTAAACAGGCTGTCGATGTCCCATTCCAGATGACCGTCCACCCGCCGGACGCTATTGGGAAAACGGTACACTTCCTCGGTGCGGAGAACGCCGTTCTCCATCCATCCCACAATGTGCCGCCCGCTGGATGCACCAATGTCGATGGCAAGATAATTTTTGTGCATAATGCGTCTCCTGTGTGGCCTTGTCTGCTACCAGTATAGCGGTATAATGCGGGCAATTCTATCCGAAAAGGTGACGCATTCTTTGCGAAAAGTCTACTCTTGCGCTGCAAAGAGCGGTGCGCTATACTGAATGTGGAAAGAGAGGAAACGGAAAATGCTGACCTACAACATGGATGTGACCCCGGAGAGTGTATGGAAACGCACTACCCCCAGCGAAGCAGAGCTGGCACAGCCCTACTACTGCACCGAGGCGGGGGTGTTCTATGCCCAGCAGCATTTTTCCACCGCCCGGACAGATAAGGAAAGTTACATCCTGTTTTATACCCTCCGGGGTGCAGGGCTCATCGAGCAGGGGGAAAGCCATGTGGTGCTCAGCACCGGGCAGGCGCTGCTGCTGAACTGCCGCACCCCGCAGAGCTACTGCACCGCCCCGGGGCAAAGCTGCTGGCATCATTATTGGGTGCATCTGGACGGCGCAGGGGTTGCCGCCATGGAGCCGCTGCTGCTGCCGGGCAAAAAACTGACCCCGGTGCAGCTCACCGGGGTCAAGATGCAGGAATATTTTGAAATGCTTTTGGGGCAGATGGAGCGCAGCACCGTGGACAGCATGGTGCACACCGGGTTGGCTCTCCACGAAATGCTTGCCTTATGTGCACAGAGCATTCTTGCAGAAGCTGAAACCACCAGCACGCGGCAGGTGATTTTGCAGGCGGCGGAGACCATACGCAAACATTACCAGCAGGAACTTTGCCTTGCCGACCTGCTGGCAGAGGCGCACATGAGCAAAAGCTATTTTCTTCGCCTGTTCCGGCGGTATATGGGCACAACGCCGTATAACTATCTGGTCAACTTCCGCATCACCCAGGCAAAGGAACTGCTTGTCCTCACCGACCACAGCGTCAGCGAGATCGCACAGGAGGTAGGTTTTGGCGATGCCAGCAACTTTTCCACCCGCTTTGCAAAAGCCACCGGGCAAAGCCCTCTGCAATACCGCAAAAGGGCGTTGAAGCCGCAGGAGGGCACAAGGTGAACAAAGGTTCTTGACCTTTTTGCCGGAGCTATGCTGTATGTGGTGGTGTAGGAACTGATCCCGGAAATAGGGCTTTATGGGGGCGGAATCTTTTCCGCAGGGGAAAAGCGTGGTATACTGAACGCAATGAACCGGAACGGATCAAAGAAAGATGAGGACTGTAAAATGAACATCGAAGAACGGGCAGCGCAGGCTGCCGCATGGAAAGCTGCCGGACAGTGCAATTGCGCGCAGGCGGTGCTGAAAGCATTTGAGGATAAGCTGCCGGTGGATGCCGACACCCTGATGAAGCTGGGCGCAGGCTATGCCGCCGGTATGGGCTGCATGGAAAGCACCTGCGGTGCACTCATCGGCGCAGTGATGGTGGCAGGCGTTGTCACCGACGGCAAGGGCACGCCCCGCATTTCCAAGGAACTGCTGCAGAACTTTCAGGAAAAATGCGGCGCTACCATTTGTAAAGACCTGAAAGGTGTGGAGACCGGTGCACCGCTGTGCCCCTGCCCGGAGTGCGTCCGCAACGCCGTGCTGGCACTGGGCGAGGTGCTGGGAGAGTAAGATGAAGAAGATCTTGTTTGTTTGCCATGGCAGGATGTGCTGGAGGGGTGCACCGCCCTGCTGGAAGAGCTGCGATAAAAGGGAAAGGGGATGAC
>OHPQ01000463.1_pt1 | contig 18829 bp, 5 predicted proteins | sample 1577821 | NCBI WGS metagenome assembly OHPQ01 (sample SAMEA3879509, study PRJEB24766) | human gut metagenome | biome: human-associated habitat; feature: feces | place: USA | collected 1985/1987 | reverse complement strand
ACCAGATCAAGCCGGGTGAAACGGTTTACCTGCGTGTGACCACACAGCTGACAGAAAACGGCGGCAGCTATGATAATGTGACTGTCGGCACGCCGGATCTCAAGATCCATGCCGCACCCAAGCACGGCTATCCGCAGTATTCTATTTATGATACGGCAAATGGTACGAATTATACGCCGAATACAGACAGGCAGAATTATCGTTGGAACAAGAGAGTAAAAGACGATGCCGGATATTCGTATTACTATCGTTATACCGAGGCTGATGCAGACAAACAGACCCAGTATTATGCACACGTGCAGAATGAACTGACCTATCAGTCTGTTGCGCCGGTAAAGCTTACCTACCAGGTAAACGATGCCAAGCAGAATTACGACGGCAAGGGTGCTGTGCTGACGGTCAGCGACCTGTACAACGAGACCGGACACTACTGCGACACCTATACCATAGACGTTTCCTTCCTGGAAAAGCGTTCCAAGGACAGCGGCGATGTGTTCTACCGAGGCTTTGAACTGACGAAACCCTACACAGTTACAGACAAGTTCGGCAGAGTGGAAATGCTCTATGCCGTTGCAGAGCCGAGTACAAACCCACGGTTTGCAGAGGATGAAAACATTGCATTCAAGACGGATGAGAACGGCGTAAAGGTGACCTGGAAGTCCTATGAATATGACCCGTCCATCACTACAGACCAGGCAGCGACAGCGAAAATGACAAACGACGACCTGCCGAATGTGGTTGGCGTTCGCTGGGTGTACTATGACCTCAGGGGCTTTGACACCACAACTGCGTACAGCAGCACTTCCAAGACAAAGGTCGCTTTGCAAAATGTGACGCTGACCGGTGTCGGCAGATACCAGGATGTCACAGACGGCACAGGCGTGAAAGCGGATACCTATAAGCAGTATTTCACAGCCACCAACACCTATGAACACATCCACAGCGAAAACGAAAACGCAGTGACGGTGACCGAAAGTGGCAGCAGTGCGGCATCTACAGCAACACCTACCGAACACACGGTGAAACTGACGGACAGCACAGTTCTGAACCCCAGCGTTTATCGGGAAAACCCCATTGCATCGTTCCACACCCAGACATTTTCTTCCGAGAGCGACGCATCGGCTGCGTATGACGAAAAGAAAACGCAAAAGACAAGCTATCGTCCTGGAGACACCATCTGGCAGAAAGTGACACTGAAAAACAACCTGGCGGCGCTGAGCAGCGGCAAACAGGCAGGCGAGGAGGGCAGACTCATTAACCCGGTCATCTATGATAAGGTGCCGGAATATTTTGCCGAGACTTTGTACGATTCGTATGGGGTCGGCGCTAGCATAAATTTTCATTTGCGTTTGCTGAATGCAAACGGCAGCGAGAAAGATTTGAGCAATATTGAGCTGTATCTGGCAAACAAAACCGCACAAAATGGGTATGACTACGGCGGAAAAATGACCTATACAGACGGGTTCAAGTCAACCAATGCAACACAAAAGGCATTTAACGATCTGAAACCGGCCGAGAATTCCACATATCAGATTTCCTTTACCGTGTATGAACTGCGCCTGCGTTATAAGGATGCTCCGGATGAGGATTTCGTTTTACAGCCGGGTGAGCAGATCGAGTTCTGCTACTCGGCGACCATTCGGGAAAACGATCTACCTATGGTGTATACTGCGTCTACCTATGCAGACGATACCGCCGCATCCACTGTGGACGGCAGCGGACTGCACCCGGCATATTTCCCCCGCATTGGTGAGTATTATCAGCAGCGTATTAATCACCATTATTCCTGGGATACGACATATGGCAAACTTTATCCCACGCTGACCGGCGGATTCTCCAGTGACGGAAATACCTGGAATAATTTCAAGCAGGTACAGAACAGCAATATCCAGATGGATATGGACTATCTGATGCACGATATTGGTTTCAGTGCGGACAAGAATACCCAGGTGGATATGTGGGAATTCCTGGATCAGACCATTACCCACATTCCGGGTTCCGGTTCTACAGATGCTACCATTGGCGGTCAGAATGACACACTGCTGGATGAGGATTCCCAGACTGCAAAGAATATGCAGACGGTGAAGTACAATGCAAGCTCCAAAATCGATACTGCCGACCAGCTGTCGCAGCTGCCGCAGACGGTAAAGTACATGGCAGGCGGTGCAAACCGAGATTGGTTCCGGCTGGCAATGGGCAAGCGGAACAAGGACTATGCAGACTGGGCAAATCTGGAGGCCGCAAAGAATACACCGGTGGTATGGAGCGAGACACGTCTCCACCTGCAAAAGGCATGGCTTGCCACCAGCTCGGAATTTGTGACAAGCAATATCCAGTACGAAAAGACAAACGGCGACCGCACCAATAATGTTTTGGCTGACCCGAATTATCCGTATTATGGAACATATTCCGACGGTCATGGAGTGGATTCCTATTACAATAGTGTACATGAGGTGACAGACCGCTCTGGTGCGGCTGCGCTGGAATATGATGAAGATGTCAAGGTACAGCTTCAGGCGTACAACTACGGCGACTGGGATCTGGACGGTGTGACATTCCTGTATACCTATGCCTATGGCATGAAACCGGTGATGAATGCAGACGGGACGCTGGATACATCTGAGATACTGGCGTACACCAACACCGGCGACTCGAAAGCAAATACATTCTCCCAGATCGACGGGACATATGTTACCGCAGAGATCATTCAGAAACCGGGAGACAAAAATCCGCAGTATCTTGCACCAAAGGCAATGCGGGATGCGGCACAGAACGCAAACATCACAGACGGCACAGACGGATATTACACCGCAGACGAGTATACCCCGTATGTGGTGAAGATCACTGTAAAGCAGCCGCTGAAAAAGTGGTACGGCAGAGGCAGCGGCTTCGGCTATATTACACGGGTGACACTTCCGGCAAGAGTATACACCGATACGGCAAGCGGCACCTGGTATGACCGTGTTCTCACCCAGCCCTATGTGGCAGAGGGCAGTCAGAATCATCTGTACTATCAGATCTATGACATCGACCATTGGGACGGTTCCACCAAGGCGCTGACCAAGCACAACCAGCTGTACGGTATGGACTATCTCTGGAGTCCGCTGTATTTCCATTGTGATACGGCAAATGAACAGCTTGATAGTCTGAAATATCTGGCATCCTCTCCGAATATGCCGTCAGTAAACGGTTACAATATCCAGAACAAGGAAACTGTAGAGGAAAACGGCAGCTATCATTTCACCAACAACGACAGCATCGGCCGCTATTCCAGCGGCACGACCATGTTCTTTGCCGAAACTGGTACAAGAGCCGTGCAGCGAAAGCCTTTGGTGCGCAGCTGGGCAACCATCAGCGAGACCATCGGCAAGGATGAAACCGAGATGTATGGCAAGACGGTAGAGCAGTACTACACCGAGACACAGGGTGAAGTCAACTGGATCAACGTCCATGTGGAGAACAACTATTACTGGGATGAGTACGGCTACAGCGGCAGTGCCGGTACTGAAGGGTACAACAACGAAAAATCGCTGCACAGCTATGGTACAGACGGCGGTCAGAAGGGTTCGCTCTCGCTGCCGGTCATCACCAACATTCTGCCCTATGGCATCGTTCCGGTTGCGGCGGATGGCTCTCGCTATACCACGGACAACGACAAAAACAACAAGCCTCTGAACTGGGAGCTGTACGACAAGGATGCTACCACTAAGCTGACAGATCAAATGGCACTCTATGATACTGAGGTCTACTATGACGATTCTACCAAGCGCTATGTGGTGCAGATTTTCGCCAAGGAAGAAAACGACACCGAAAAGGCAATGACGGCAGCTGAACTGGCAGAAAAGCAGAAAAAGGATGCCGCAATCCGCAACGGCAGTCTGTATAATTTCTGCATCAAGACCTTTACCTATGCAGAGCCGGACGATGTGATAAACGGCGTGGAAGAGGAAGACCTGCTGAAAAACTATCTGAATAACTATTCTTATGTTTCCAGCAGAGTGAACGCTTACCGGTTTATCACGGACAATGACATTTCCGGAAATCCGTACAAGGTTTGCTCGGCGGCAGTGATTACACCAATTATCAATTACTATTCCACCTATGCGTTCCGAAAAAAAGACGAACGAAAAGATGCAGTTGCTGCAACTGCAAAGGTGACTCGTCATTATTATGGCGGTGTTTATTATTACAAATCCGAAGATACCCTGCCCATGTGTCCGGACACAGATAACGACGGACTTTCGACCACCATTCCGGATTCCTATGTTATTTTGAAACATAAGTTTGAAAAAGACGGCAGCTATATGCTGGGCAGCATGAGCCGGTATGCCGAGAGCGATTCCATGGAAATGGACGAATACCGGAAGGACAAGCCGCTGTATGAACGCATCCGTTCTGCACTGAACCGGGATGTGACACTGCGTGACAACGGCAGCGATATGACTTTCCAGGATATCACTTCTGCAAATATCATACAGGATGCCGGCGTTGTGAACACGCTGAAGATCCGCACTCAGACACCGTCTTTGAAGGCGGAGAACATGGTGGCTGCGGAAAAGGCAGATACAGGTCTCAAGGGCTTTACCGGAGATACAGAGAATCTGGACGAAGTGAAAACTCGTCAGAAGTATCAGAACAACGGAAAAGACTTTGACTACAGCGATATCCTCTGGTACAGCGCCAAGGTTTCCAGCCAGTCCGAGGCGGATTACCGCTATCGTGGCAGTATTTTCCACGCCAAGATGGTGGTGACATTCCAGCTGCCGGAAAATGTACGGTACTGGGATGAGGACGACCTAATGGACGACTACTATCTGGAATACACAGATAAGTCTGGCGCCAAGCAGACACTGACCATGGCGCAGGCAAGGGATGACGGCTGGGGCATTGAGCTGACACAACGGTACTTTGCTGGAGATGTTGCACCGGCAGAAAATACAACAGACGGACTGACACGGGCGTACTCTGCCACCAAGCGTGGCGGCGAGACGCTGGTGTTCGAGATTACTACGCCGGCAGAAAAAGGTTTCAACTGTAAGGATGACAAGACCTATGTTGCAGGTTATCACCCGGCAGGCTATTTCAACGGCACGCTGAACTTTAAGATCAAGACCCGGATCGACAACCTGGAACTGCAAAACGACACAGACAGCAGCTGGGAGGACTATTACTCCAAGGTCTATGTAACCTTCGAACAGACAGACGGCAAGTTTGCCATCACAAAGGATGGTCTGTTTGCAGAACGGGACGCAGACGGCAAGTACTACACTCGTGGCGGCTGTCTCATGCCGAAACAGGACGAAAACGGCTATGTCTATAACGACTACGGCAATATCGTCTATGAGAAGAAACAGCGGCAGGAAGTTCCGGCAAGTGATATCGTGTATGATACCTATGACTTCAACTTCACCGGGCAGACCATGGAGGGAATGCAGCTGCAAAATGCAGTGCGTGTGAAGGATGAAAATGGCACAAAGGACAGCACAATTAAGGAGATCGAACCCTTTGACGGCGTTGTGCCGGGTGAGATCTATCTGATCGCATCCTCTGCAAAGATCGCTGTTATAAAGCCGGATACCACGGTGCGTGCGGATCTGAACTATGAGCGTGTGCGTGTCAATGACCCGAACTCCTCTATCACCATCGCAGAAGATCCCCATATCAAGCAGGTCTATAAGACGGTCAGCTACATCGACCAGGTGTCTAATGACACTGCATCGGTAAACGAATTTGTGGTGAACTATAACCTGGCGAACTATGCGACACTGCGTGGTACGACCAAGGTTGCGCCGGTCAATAAGCCGGATGTTCTGCCGCACGTTTCCGAGCTGGTTTATCCGAATGTGACGGAGATCTCTACCGGTAACTGGGCGATTCCGTCGGCAGATGCGCTGGCAACCGAATATGCTAAATATGCAGACCAGGTGCATGACATTCTGGAAAATCATCTGAAAGTGTATCCGTATGTACTTATCAGTACGGACCCTGCCAATGAAGCAGAATTCCTTGCACCGGAGACGGAGCAGGATGACGGTATCTATTCCAACGCTTATGCAAACAACGGCAAGGGAACCAGCTGGTGGGTACGCATCGGTAATGAAAATGGTTACGCACTGGATGCAAACCAGACCATTTCGCTGGAGACCGGCAAACTGCATTTTGACAGTACCAATGAGCAGCTGAAAAAAGAAATCACATCCGGCAAGATCAATCTGAACAAATCCATTCGCCAGGTGCGCTGGGTCATCCGGACAGAGGGCTTCACGGAGACAATTTCCGGAACCCAGGTCGAACTGACCGACGCAGAGGCACCCCGGTATTTCCCGGTGCCGAAGGGGCTGTATATGAATGCAGACGCAGACGATGCAGAAGAGGGCAGACAGGACCGCAATGATGTGGACAAGGATCACTATGGTCTGGTATCTCTGAGCGAGAGTATCAAGGAAAACAGTCCTCATGTTGCGTTTACCACTGCGCCGAATGATACATCAATTGCAAACTCTGTACACAACAACCATTTCGCAAGCGTGATCCTGCGCAGCGATGACTTTAAGTATGCGGTTTCCGGAGAAGTCTCCAGAGTGGGCTTTTATCTGGATCCGCAGCTGCCGTGGCTGGGCATTGATATTGATGCCAAGTATTTCAGCGGCGCTGCAAAGACAGCATACAAGTGGGATTCCAATACCAGCGGTATCAGCAGCAGTACTGGCAAGATGCTGAAGTATACGATTACGTATAAGAATCTCAGCCAGGAGCTGTTGGAAACAACTACGTATAACCGAAAGGGTGCGGAATCCGATAAGCTGTCGGAACCGACGGTTTCTCTGGCACTGCCGTACCTGGAGTCTCTCTCTGCGGATAATTTCCAGTATGTGAACTATCAGGATGATTCCAATGGCAGCATTGACGGCTATTTCGTCGGCGATCACTATACCAGCACTGCGGAAAAGAACAGCGACAACCAAGTGGTAACGCCAGCAAAGAATCTGGATGATGTGACGCCGCAGTGGACATGGCATATTGAAAATGAAAAGGGAGAATTTGTTTCTCTGAAAGAAGCCGGTGATGTTTCACTGGCTGATGTAGATGTAGAGACAAAAACCTATGCAGACGTAAAACAAACCGATGTTGCCATGGATGAGGAAAAGAATCCCAACCCCTACTTTGTGACAAAACCGATCTCCACCAACGTACTGAACCGGAAGATCGTCAACTTCAAGTTCTCCGGAACACTGGAGCCGGGTCAGCGCATTGTAGTAGAACTGATGGTGCCGCTGGATATCAGCAACAACAACATCGTGTCTACGGAACTGATGCAGGCAAAGGCATACGGATTCAAGAACGGTTCATTCCGGCCGTATATTCCGGACGACCAGGGCAAGACACAGAAAATGGTTGCTTACGAAGTAGACAGCCATGATGTCAACGACAACGGCAGCAGCGGTGATATGACACTGACGATCACATCACAGGCGATTGCTCTGCTTGCCATTGATAATGTCACACAAATGAAAACATCGACTTCTGATCTGGATTCCGTGAAAGCGGATGTTCCGGTTCGTGTACAGGAAGGCGGCAACTATTCGTACTCTGCCTCTATGCAGAATGCCTCGACCAGCAATGCAGAATATACAACGCTGCTGTTCTATGATGTGCTGCCTTATGAAAACGACACCAAAGCAACCGATGACACCGAGCGTAAATCCAAGTGGAACGGCTATCTGATTCCGGAGTCTGTCCAGCTGAAAAGGACCTCGTCCGGCGGTACGTCATCCTCTAAGGTTGACCCGTCAGAATATACAGTCTGGGTCGGACCGATTACCAAGAAGAACGGCAGCTATGAACTACAGGATGTTGATGCACTCCCGAAACCAGCAGACGGTTTGGATAGTACGCAGAGAAATGAATTTTATCGTAACCTGTATCAAAACATAAACAAAAAGGAGTCGTATTTTGTCAAGCTGTCGGATCTGATGAGCGACCATGAAAACGGCAAGATCTCTGATGCAGAGTATGACAAGCTGGTGCGTGGCATTCGTGCAATCTGGGCGCAGATGAATAATGCGGATACCATGCTGAGCAAGCAGAGTCGTATGGAACTCTACTATGAGATGCACGCACCGCTGAATCTGCCCAAATATGTGGGTACGCCGACAGTAGATGATGAAAACGAAAATGCGTTGTCCACCGAAACGATCAAAAAGAAAGTGGAGGGTGTAACTCAGTGGAACACCTTTGCTTCCGGTTACAGCTCTCCGACATCTGCCGACAAGAGTTACCATGTATTTGAAAACAAACAGGCTGGCGCTTATATTTCCGCACCCAGCGGAAAGGGCTATATCGGCAGCTATGTCTGGAGCGACTTCAATTATGATGGTCAGTGCAACGAGGCGGAATATGAGATGTCTGCCAACGGACGGCTGCTGCCTACCGGAAAGTGGACAACGGATATTGACTTCGACGGAAAGCCGGACGATCCGGGTATCAACGGCGTAAAGGTAGAGCTGCTGACCAAGAAGGGCTACTCTGTCAACGTCAACGGTGAGGCAGTGATTGCCGATCTGGACCCCGACAGCAACCCGAATCCGGAAAAGGTTCGTTATATTGTCATTGACGAGGAGACCGGTCAGCCAAAGACCATTGTAGAAAACAACACCAATTCCTATCAGTATACGTTTGAAGGTCCGGTTGTTTATACCACCGAAAGCGACTATTACGGCAACCAGGGCTACTTCATCCTGTCGAATCTGACACCGGGTGATTACCGGCTGCGGTACACGCTGCCGAAGGGATACGACCAGTATTCGGTTACCACACGGGAACTTGGCGAGTCAAAGACAAGGCTCAAGGTTTACCGTGACGGAAAGGTCATCTATAATGGTATGAGTCATGCTGAAGATGATGCAGTAATTTCCAATACCAACAGCGTTGAAAATATCGAATCGTCTGTGAATCAGCTTGTCGTACAGACTGCACTGATTCACGTTGATGCGGTGGAAGAAGATCCGGCAAAGCACCAGGCTTATGACACTGCCATGACATCCTATATGCTGGGTGTCTCCAGAGGTTATACCTACGGCGGCTGGGCATGGGTCGATGAAACAGACAACAACGGCACCATCGAAAGCGACGGCATCATGCAGGAAACCGAAAAGAAACTGGAAGATGTGACGGTGGAAATGCACGAGGTCGATGCAGACGGCAATATCGCATCGAAAGCTGCGGTAGACGGTGATGGCAATCCGGCAATTTTCCACACTGGGGATGACGGCTATTATCAGTTCCGTCTCTATCCGAACAAGAACTATGTGGCAATTGCAAAGTATGAGGGCAGTGAATCTACCCCGTATAAGCCTTCTCCGTTTGTGCTGCACAACGATCCGCTGGAGGCTGCGGATGACAACGATCTGACCAAGGCAGTGAACAACTTCCGCACACGGCCGTTCCAGACCGGTGTGCCTTATGACGCAAACCAGCAGCCGCTGTTTGAAAATGACGGACAGACCTTCCAGATCAACAAGAGCATTTCTCTGGGATTCGTGGACGGCTCCCGTGGATTTATCGGACAGTGGATCTGGGACGATGAAAACTACAACGGCATCCGGGATACTTTTGAAAAGGGTATCGAGGGTGTGACCGTGACCTTGAAACCGTTCTATTACGACAGCGCTACTGGAAAATGGGTAGCGATTACCGGTGAAGACCGGGATATCAAAACCTCGGAATCCGGTTCCTATGTATTCCAGAATGTTTCGACTTATTACAAGAAGGACGGAAAGACGTACCTGGCTGGCTATCGGCTGTATGTCGATCCGGAGAAGAACGCTGATCTGTACAAAAAGTATGCGATCACCAAGTATAAGCAGTATCCGAGCAGCCGCTCTGCGGAAAACAGTGACCTGCAATATACCGGCGATATGCAGTACTATCTCATTGGCGATGACTGGTTCGAGTATGACGCAAACGGCACTGTCACAGCAACGCACCACAACTATGACACAGAAGATAATATCATTATCATTGCCGGCGAGACGACAAACCAGAACACCAATGTCATTGACTATAAGGAAACCCATTACGATACCGGCGAAGCACAGCGTCTGCTGGATTACAGCGGCGGCTTTACGGAAATTCAGACTTCTGAAGTAACCGGTTATCTGTGGGAGGACAACGGTAAAAATGCAGCCGGGGAATACAAGGAGGCATTTGACTATGACGGTATCCGCAACACGGTGACCGCAGAGGATGGCACGACCCAATTCTACGAAAAGGGAATTGCCGGAGCGACTGTTCAGCTGGAACAGTATGTGCTGCAAAACGGCAGCTATCAGCTGGTTCACACCTACCAGGTAAAAACCGATGCAGACGGCAAGTACACATTCTCTGATGTCCACATATGCGGAAATCAATGGGGAAAAGGTGCTGGCACACTATCGTCTGAAACTGCTGTCGCTGCCCAGCGGTATGGAAAACTATGCCGTTACCCGCTATCGGCAGAACGGCGATGCGGAAACCCAGGTGGTGGACAGCCACTTGATCTCGCAGAACGAGCAGCACGGCGCAGGCTACACCGATTATGACATTGCGTCTTATCTGACCTCTCCGGCGGACGGTGACTATTTCATCACCGCAAAGAAGTCTCAGCCGGAGACAGCGCCGGGCATTGACGGAAAAACCTATTTTGAACCGTACATTCTCTATGATGATGCGGCAGCGAACAACGGAAATCATGATTATGCCTACGATTACATCAAGGCAAAGGATTATGACGGCTATGACGGCGGTCTGAAAGCATTTGAAACTGCCTCTGTCAGCGGCGTGGTCTGGGAGGATACCAACTATAATGGTGTCCAGGACGACGATGAAGCAGCATACTATGACAGCGAAAATCCGGCAGTCGTACACTTGCAGCAGTATTTCTATCGCAATGACGAATGGGTGCCGGAAAGTGCAGCATTTCGGATACACGAAACCAAGACAGACGGCAAGTACACGTTCAGTAATCTCCCCACCTATGTGGAAAAGGACGGCGTAAGGTATCTGGCAGGTTATCAGGTGATTTTGAAAAAATTGCCGGATGATTATGCGGCAACGAAGTACTGGAGCAATGCAGACCCGTCAAAGGTTTACAGCAAGCTGTATGTGACCGATGCCGACGATGGCACCGAGGACAGTCAGCGGACAGGTGACCTGCCGATCACTGTGCTGAAGGGCAATCACGAAATGCTAATTCTGGCACAGGAGGCAAAGGCAGGCACACAGTCCAACAGTACAGAACCGTATATCGATTACAACTGGGCATATGTCTGCGGCACGAACATCAAAAACATCGACACCCCGAACACCGCACAGCAGAAGTACTACGATCTGGTGAAGGCAAGAGATTATGCTGATCTGAATGCCGGTCTGAAAGAGCGTGGCGTTGCAACGGTAAAGGGTACGATCTGGGAAGATACGGACTACAACGGTATCCTGGACAATGGCGAAAAGGGCAAGAGCGGCGTTTCTGTCACTCTGGAACAGTATCGCTATGATGTCGATGCAAAGCAGTTTGTCAAGATGGGTGCAGACGAAACAGTCACAACTGACAAGGATGGCGTATATCAATTTACCAAGGTGCCGACGCACTTTGTGATCGGCGGCGTAGACCAGCTGGCATATTACCGCATTCGTGCGGATGTGCCGGAGGGCTATGCGGTGACACGGTATCGCCAGGCAACCAGTGACGCAGAAACAGACAGCGACTGGATCGCAGTGACCAACTATCTGACTGCACCGGGCAACGGGGACTACTTCCTGACGGCACAGCCGTCACAGGGCAATGCTCCCTATGATCTGACTGATGCTGTCACAAACAAGGAATACGATTCCATTTTGAATGCGGACGTGATCGACGTTTACAACGGTGGTCTGAAAGCGTTCGAGACCGGAAAGATTCAAGGCACTGTCTGGTTCGACAAGGACTACAGCGGCTTGCAGGAAACCGGTGAATCGGCAATGCCGACACAGCAGACCGTATATCTCGACCAGTATTATCTGGACGATGCCAGACAGTGGGAGTTTGTCAAGACAGGTTCCGTTCAGACAGATGCAGCCACAGGTAAATATCAGTTCTCTGACCAGCCGACCTTTGTGACGGTTGACGGAAAGATGTATCTGGCAGGCTACCGTCTGCGGTTGAATGCCGTGCCGGATGGCTATGCGGTGACCAAGTACCAGGTGCTGGATTCCACAGGAAACTGCATCAACAGTGACCTGCTGGCAGCATCTCAGGAAACGAATGCAGGTAAGACGGTAGACTTCAACAAGCCGGACGAGTATATCCTGCTGGCAAAGCAGGCGGCGCATGGCGTTGGCAGCATTGAATCGGGACTCCACAGTTACTATGTACGGAAGTACAACAATGTCGATTATGATATTGTCACTGCGGTGGATTCCGACGGCGTATACAACGGCGGACTGAAAGCGATTCAGACTGCGGCAATGGACGGACGAATCTGGAATGACCTCAATTATGACGGCACGATGGATTTGACCGAAAGCGGCTGCAGCAATCTCAACTTGACACTGTACCAATATTATTGGGACGGAACGACATGGAAAAAGACACAATTTAAGAAACAGGCGACGACAAACAGCAACGGTCAGTATCACTTTGACGGCATCCCAACTTATGCGGAAGTCGGCGGCAAGCGGTATTTGGCTGGGTATCAGCTGCATCTGGATGCACTGCCGGACGGCAATGCGGTTACCGTATTCGCCAACGACAACAAGCTGCACTGGGACAACGGCGAACTTACTTTGATGGGCGAGCAGGAGTATCTGATCGTTGCAGCAGAGGCAAAGTCGTTTACCGGAGAGTATACCGGAAGTACGCCGCAGTACAACGAGTACTATGACCGCACTTACCGTGCAGTTCCAGGTACAGATACGATCTATGACATCACGGAAAACCGTGACAGCAAGAACGAGTACCATGGCGGTATCCGGGCATTCCAGAACGCATCCGTCAGCGGACGAATCTGGAACGATGCGGATTATGACGGCGATATGACATCTGGTGAAACCGGCATGGAAGGCTTGTCGATGACGCTGGAACAGTATTACTGGGACGGCACATCATGGACACCGACCGCACGGCCGAATTACACCGCAACCGTAAAAACCGACAGCAACGGGGAATACCAGTTTGATGATGTTCCCACATTTGTGGAGGTCGACGGCAAACGCTATCTGGCTGGCTATCGGCTGAAACTGGACGCACTGCCGAAGGACGCTGACGGCAAGATCACCTATGGCATTACCAAGGCAGGCGGTGACAGCAAGTTCCAAAGACTTGAAAACCCGTATCAGAGCGAGAACCTCTATCTGACAGCACCGGATGAATACTTGATTCTGGCAGCAGCTGCACAGCCAAAAACAGATGCAGAATACCGAAAGACCTACAACGGCAGCGACTATGACATTGCGGATGCTGCAGACCAGGCAAACTGGAACGGCGGTTTGAAACAGGTCGAAAAGGCGCAGATCGTTGGACGTGTCTGGGACGATGCGAATTACAACGGCTTGCAGGATAACGGCGAGGGAAACATTTCCGGCGTAGAAATTACGCTGGAGCAGTATTACCGTGATGCCAACGGCAACTATCAGCCTACCGGCAACCCCTCCCAGAAGGAGTCTGATGCCAACGGCGAGTATCGGTTTGACAATGTGGATACGTTCTGTAATGCAAACGGCGAAACCTACCTCTGCTATTATCAGCTGAAGATGACAAGCGAAGTGCCGGACAATTACACCATTACCTGGTATCAGCAGGGCGATGATCCCGCAAGGGACAGCGACCTGGATGCAGAGAGCCGTTATCTGACGGCAGGCACTTATTTTGCTTGTGCGGCTGCGGATACGGACAATACGGATTATGCCGTAGACGGCAGAGACATTCTCCGAAAGGAAGATGTTTTCGGTTATGATGCCGGCTTTACAAGCCTAGCAGCCGGGGATATCTCCGGACGGATCTGGATCGACCATGATTACAACGGCATCCAGGATAAGTCGGATGATGATGCCAATACCGCAGAGGACAAGGCGGCAATTGAAAATGTTACCGTCAAGGCAATACAGTATTATTATGACGGCAGCCAGTGGCAGCCGAACGGCACGGCGTATACAGCCAGCACAAGCACAGATGCAGACGGCAAATACACACTGGCGAATCTGCCCACCTGGGTGAGAATCAACAATATGGATTTTGCCGCAGGCTATCAGCTCTGTCTGGAAAATCTCCGCGGCAACTATCTGGCGACACAGTATCGTGTGGGAACTGACCGCACCAAGGACAGCGACCTCAGACTGGACAGCGCATATCTGACAAGCACAAACGAATTTATTGTACCGGCGGCAGATGCGTACAGCGATGCCGACGGAAACCAGAACCGTGCATCTCTACGGGAAGTGCCGGATGCAAACGGTACGATGTACCAGGTAGACCTGGCCCGCAGCAAGAATACCGGACATTATGATGCCGGACTCAAGCAGCAGGACAAGGGTGTTATCCGTGGCACGATCTGGGACGACAAGAACTATGACGGCTTGTACAATCTGGACGAAGTGCCGGTGGCAACATCGGTTCGTGTGATACTGAAACGTGACATCTATGAGAATGGAAAATGGGTGCCGGATGATACATTCGGCGAAGTTTCCAAGATCGTGGACAACGGTTCGTATCAGTTTGACGGTCTGGATGTTCATGTGCCGGGAGATCTGTCTGACGGCAGCGCTGCGGACAACAAGGACCGCATCTATGGTTACTATATCGAACTGGATCTGGCAACTGTGCCGGATACCTATGCGGTGACCAAGCAGTACGCAAAACCGGATCGGGATCAGCTGAACAGTTTCCTGGATCCTGAGGACGGCAGTCTGATGGCAGAGGACGAATCACATATTATTCTGGCAGCTAAGGCAACAGAAGGCGTGACGGAACATACTGTCACCATCGGCGATGTAACATATGCGCCGGCGGATCTGTCGAAATCCATCGCATCGCATAACGGCGGTTTGACGAAGATCGAAAACGCATCCATTGACGGCTACATCTGGAACGATGCCAATTACAACGGCATCCAGGATGCGGACGAAGTGGGTGTGGCAACGGCATCGGTCAAGCTGACCCGGAGCTACTATGACACGCACGACACCACCTGGAAACTGGATGAGGATTTTGTGCTTGTGGCAACGGGTACACCGGTAGCAACGGCAACGCCTGTTGCAGCCGGAACGCCGACTGCAAGCGCATCCAATGGTCACTATCGCTTTGAAAATCTGCCGACCTTTATAGAAAAGGACGGTCAGAGATATCTGGTTGGCTATCAGATGCAGCTTTGCGAAATGCCGGAGGGCTACGCAGCAACGAAGTACCATGCGGCGGCAGACAGCAATAAGGACAGCGATCTGATCGCAGGCACGCTGGATCTCCAGGAGCCGGACAACTTCTTGATCCTGGCGAGCGCATTCAGCGGAAACACACCGTATTGCTATCAGGTACGTGGCGTGGATTATGACATTGTCAAGGCGGCAAATATCACCGGCTATGACGGCGGTATTGTACAGAAGGATTCCGGTGCGTCCATCTCCGGCATTGTCTGGGATGATGCAGACCGGGATCATGAGATCGGCGACGGCGAGTCCGGTATCGCCAATGTAAAGATCATCCTTCAGCAGTATTATTACCGCAATGGAAAGTGGGAACTGCTGCCCGATGCGAAACAGACTGCCTATACCAACGCAGACGGAGCGTATCGTTTTGACGATCTGCCTTTGTCTGTGACGGTAGACGGCGTCACATATCTGGCAGGCTATCGCCTGTGGATCGACAGCATCCCAGCAGGGTATAACGCTGAGGAATATATCAAGGCGAATAATGAAAAATTATCGTCCGGTCGTTTGGAAATCAAGACAGATAACCGCACACTGAATGGCTGCATTGTTCTGGGAATACCGGAAGAAAAGGATATCACGTCCGGAACTTGTCTGGATGGGTTTAACACCGCCAAGGGCGAAGATGTGGTATCTCTGAACGTATATCTGAATCGTGATCCGGAAGAGACTACGACAACAACAACAGTCACCGGTACGGTTACAACGACAACGGAGACAGCCGCAGGCTCGGCAGAGTCTACGACACAGACCAGTACAGCGGCATCTGCGGAAACCACTTCTGCAACAGGCGGTACAGCACAAACCAGTACAACAACGGTGCGTGTGACAGCCGGCACAACGGAAACGCAGACGGCTGAAACCACCACCACACATACCACATCGGCAGCACATACGACGGTAACCACGACACACACAGCAGGCAATACCACAACATCAAAACAGACCACACATATCACAGCACAGATAACCACAACAACGGCGAAAGCTACGGCATCGCCGGCAACACACACCGGAACACAGACGACTACCGCAACGACACATACACAAGTCGCAGAACGACGACCAGCACGACCAGGGCAACCGGTACGGAGACTTCTCAGACAAAGGGAACGACACGCACCACATTGACCACACCGACTGCTGTTATCACTACGACAACGACTACCACCACAGCAACACACCGCACCACTTCTTCCGCAGCATCGCAGACAACGGCAACGGTTACGCTTTCCAGCGCAGGCCCGACCAACACAACGACTACCACACATACCACAAGCCAGACCACACAAACGACCTCCAAACACACGGTGCAGACAACGACATCCCGTCAGAACGGCACCACATCTTCTGCGACTTTGACAGAAACCAGCCGCACGACTTCTACAACAGTCACTGCGACGGAAACGACCAGTTCAAAGCCGGCAGGCAGCAGTGTTTCAAGCGCAACACACACCACACAGCACAGCACACAGACAACGACAAACACCACGACAACAGAAAATACCACTTGTGAGACATCGGATACTTCTACTAGCATCCGACAGACCACATCCCGGAAGAATCATGTGATCGTGGATACCACAACGACCACGACCATTACCACAGACAGAGATCATGCAGCAGACAACAGCACGCAGACGACGACAACGGCTGCCAACGATGTTTCTGCACAGACATCTGTCAAGAAACGAATTCCGCTGCCGCAGCGGCAGAACATTCCGGGAACGCCAAAGACAGGAGAAAGCACACTGCATATCACCATTTTGATTGCAGCCTGCGGATTCTCGCTGCTGCTGGCGATCATGACAAAGCGGCGTAAAAAGTAACTGCGCTTTCGGATTGATCCGGAACGCACGGCAAAGGAGCTGCATCGACTTCGGGAAACCGGAGCGGTGCGGCTCTTTTTGCATCTTACCGCTGGAAATCGACCACTTGCATTTTAGGGCTTGTTATTCGTTCAGAAAAAAGGTATAATCAAGATAACAGATTCCGAAGAACAGAAAGGACAGTGATGGATATGGAAAAATGTATTGAGATTCAAAATCTGCAAAAGAGTTTCGGCGCAATCCATGCCGTAAACAACTTATCGCTGCAAGTGGAGACAGGACAGCTTTTTGCATTCTTAGGTGTCAACGGCGCCGGAAAAAGCACTACAATCTCCATGATATGCGGTCAGCTCCGGCAGGACGCCGGTCAGATCTATGTGAACGGCAGGAATACGCTGAAAAACATGAACGCCATCAAACAGGATATCGGCGTGGTGTTTCAGAACTCCGTCCTGGACAGACAGCTTTCTGTGCAGGACAACTTGAAAAACCGTGCGGCGCTGTACGGCATCACCGGGAAGGCATTTCAAAAGCGTCTGTTTGAACTGGATGACCTACTGGAGCTGCGGCCGCTTTTGAAGCAGAGTGTGGGAAAGCTTTCCGGCGGACAGCGGCGGCGCATTGACATCGCCCGTGCCATCTTTCACCGTCCTCAGCTGCTGATTCTGGACGAACCAACCACGGGACTGGACCCGCAGACACGGCAGACGGTCTGGAATGTCATTTCCGTCCTGCAAAAGAAAAAGCACATGACCGTTTTTCTGACGACCCACTATATGGAAGAGGCTGCCGGTGCAGACCGCATTGTGATTCTGGATGAGGGAAAGATCGCAGCGGAGGGAACGCCGCTGGAGCTGAAAAACCGCTATACCGGGGATTATATCACGCTGTACCATGCAAAGGAATCCGCAGTGGCGTCTTTGCAGATGCCCTATGAGACATACGGCGAGGCGTTCCGCATATCTGTGCCGGACACCCGGACGGCAACAAAACTCATCGTACAGCATCCGGAATTGTTCCAGGATTATGAGATCATGAAAGGCAGAATGGATGATGTATTCCTGGCTGTGACAGGAAAGACGACAGGAGGTGCTGATTATGCTGAAAGCCATGGTATTGCGTAACATCAAGCTGTATTTCAAGGACAAGGGAATGTTTTTCACTTCGCTTATCACGCCGGCAATTCTGCTGGTGCTGTATGCGACTTTTCTGGGGAGTGTTTACCGGGATTCGTTTACCGCAAATCTTCCGGACGGCTTTTCGCTTTCTCAAAAGCTGATCGACGGCGCTGTCGGGGCGCAGCTCATTTCTTCCATTTTTGCGGTCAGCTGCGTTACTGTGCCGTTCTGTTCCAATATGCTGATGGTACAGGACAAGATCACCGGCGCCCGGAAGGATCTGACCATTTCGCCGGTAAGCAGTGCGGTCTTGTCCGGCAGCTATTTCCTGGGTGCGGCGATCTCTTCGCTGCTGGTATGCTTTGCGGCGCTGGCGCTGTGTCTGGGATATGTGCGGACGATCGGCTGGTTCTTTTCCGGAAAGGATATCCTGCTGCTCAGTGCGGA
>OHPQ01000456.1_pt1 | contig 19358 bp, 18 predicted proteins | sample 1577821 | NCBI WGS metagenome assembly OHPQ01 (sample SAMEA3879509, study PRJEB24766) | human gut metagenome | biome: human-associated habitat; feature: feces | place: USA | collected 1985/1987 | reverse complement strand
ATAAAAACAGGGGAATTCCCCATATAAGATACCCCATTCCCCTGATACCCCAGACCCACCCAAGGAGGCAACGCATGAACAACTTTAAACTCATCGAGCGAGATTACATAGTGTTTAGAGAGATAGAACATTGGCAAACAATAACGGGAAAACAAAGGGAGCAAGAACCAGATGAGGACACCGACAGCGAATAACCATAGTGCCACTATATATCCCCTTAATTGCTAAAACGTGCGGACAGAGAAAGACGGTTCCGAAGCCAGGAACCGTCTTTTTTTGTCCGCATATATTGTTGGTTGGGATATGGGGAAGTTGATTTGGTTTCGACATCATCCGCCTTGGGAGAGTAGTTCGTGCGTTCATCTTTGTCAAGGGTAAAATGAACGGGCTATGCCCGCCCTTGACAAATCTGCCCACACTCACTTTTTTGTAATTAAGCGGATGATGTCCCCACCCCGCAGACGGGGCTGACCACAGGGGCATTTTGGGAGTGACGAACATGTTTGACACAAGCTAAACACACATACCGTACAAGCGTTCTTTCATAGGTTTTACCATTCAAAATACTTTGTTTGGTGGTGCAGTATGATTACGAGAGAACAGCTTGACACACTTAGCAATACAGGAATCCAAGAGATTGATAAAAGCAAGCTGATTGACATTCAGAAAGTTAAAATTGATACCTCTCTTCCCTGTAAACAGCGGTTAGAGGATTTTATCCAGCAGGTCAAAAACCCTTATGCGTTCCGCTCTGGTTCCATTACTGTCCTGCTCCGATTCCAGCCAGATGGTCAAAGCTTTTCCCAAGCCTTAGCGGGCTACTTCCAAAGCCAGCAAAACACCACCTTGTAATGGTAAAGTGTGCGGTTTGCGGTCACAGGAGGTAAAACAAATGCGTGATACATCTAGCAAAATTGACAACAGGGTTTGGCATATCGCTATATACATCAGGCTTTCTAAGGAAGATGGCAACGATGAAAGCATGAGTGTTACAAACCAGAGAAAAATTATTAAGCAATATTTGGAAAGCACTTTTGAAGGTGACTTCGTTGTAATGGATTCCTATATTGATGATGGACGTACAGGAACGGACTACATCAGGGATGATTTTCTTCGTATGATTGCCGATATTGAGGCGGGAAAGGTTGATTGTGTTATCTGCAAGACACTTTCCAGAATGTTCCGTAATTATGCTGACCAAGGTTATTTCCTTGAAAGTCATTTCCCACGGTTTGGCGTTCGTTTCATTTCTTTGGGTGAACCTGCGGTAGATAGTTTTCTTCATCCAGAGGTAATCACCGAAGGAATTGAACTTCCGATTAACGGTGTCTTAAATGACCGATACGCTGCCCGTACTTCTGCGGACATTCGCCGCACCTTTGATATGAAGAGACGCAAGGGGGAATCTATCGCCTCTTTTGCCCCCTATGGTTACGCGAAAGACCCCGCTAACAAAAACCATCTGATTATTGATAAGGAAGCCTCCGAAGTGGTTCGCAACATCTTCCTCTGGTATATTGATGGTATGAGCAAAAGCGGTATTGTCAGGCGTTTAAACGAGCTGGGCATTCCGAATCCTTCCGCTTACAAGCACAGCAAAGGCTTGAATTTTCATAATGCAAAGTTGAACGGGAGCAACCTTTGGAGTATATCTACGATTAGCGTTATGCTAGTCAATGAAGTCTATATCGGCAACATGGTGCAGGGAAAACGAAAAATTATTTCTTACAAGGTTCATGAATTGGTTCAAGTACCAAAAGAAGAATGGTATGTAGTGGAAGGTACGCACGAACCGATAATCAACAAGGAAACTTTTGACAAAGCACAGGCATTGAAAAAGCACCGTACCCGCACAGCACCTAAAAAACGGGAAGTCTATCTATTTTCTGGTCTTATTCGGTGTGGGGATTGTGACCGAGCCTTATATCGCAGAACCTCCAAAGGGCATGTTTATTACTTTTGCAGAGTACATAATCTCAGGGGGCAGGAATCCTCTTCGAGCCTCAGTATTCGGGAGGACGAATTGCAAACAGCAGTTTTAGAGGCTATTCAAAAACAAATTGAACTAGTGGAAGACCTTTCGAAGGTGGTTGACCAGATAAACCAAGCTCCAGCCGTTTGCACAAAATCAAAGCGGTTAAACGACCTGCTAAAACAACGGGAAAAGGAACTGCAAAAGATTACAAACATCACAGATAATCTTTATGTGGATTGGAAAAACGGGGATATATCCCGCACGGAATACCACCATATGAAGGAGAAATACACTGCACAGATGGAACAGTTAGAGCAATCGGTAGCTAACCTACACGAAGAAATACGAGCCATTGAAGATAGTATATCAAACGAGGAGGACTATTTTGAAAACTTCCTCAAATACAAGAATATCAAAAAACTTGACCGCGGAATACTGGTTGCATTGGTCGAACAGATTTCTCTCTATGAGGATAAAACAATTCGTATTGATTTTAAATTCCAAGACCAATATAGACGGATTGCTGAATTCATTGAGATAAATAATCAAGACAACACAAGCGGGCAAGATGCGACAGCTTCCAACGCTTTTTAATCAGTTTCAATTTTTTTCGTTTCTATGGTTGTGCATATTGATAACAGACTTACATTGCATCTGGAAAAAACGAGCAGTGCGGGGAGAGTTTCCCTGCACCGCTTTACTGTATAATTATAATAGCAGATTTGGGTTAGGAAGTCAATGGGGTTATAGAGATTTGATGGTGTTTTTCGAGAGTTATCAGATAATTTGTTCATTACCTAACAATCAGTTCTTGACTCTTTTTCTTACCCTCCTGCTCTCTGTTCGGAAACACAGTGCATTGCACCGAAGTTCTGATTGGGAGGGTCGTCTTCGTAAAAGATTTAATCAGATTCCCATAATCATCGGAGTATTATTTCCTACACAGGATAACCAATAGCATATTTACAGAGTGCTTGATCTGTTTGCAAGCACTTTCTGGCTCGTCTGGATACACTTGATTTCTTTGATATTTTTCCGTGTACGGGAATATTTCATCAGCCTTTTTCACAGTCTTGCCGTTTGCGGGAATACGTCTACTTACTTCCATTCACCAAGTCTACATTTGGGTGAATTACAAATTCATTAGCGTTGGCTCTAATTATCTTATTATATTTGTGTACTGCCTCATCTGAAATATGTGTAATAAAATATTTATCTACATCCTCTGTGCATCTTCCTTGAGCCATAAGAATACGAGGAGTAAGAGGCATAAGTCCTTCTTTTAAACCGTCCTCTCTGATAAAAACAAAGGATGGATTATTCGATGTGATGAAATATGTTGGTCCGTCTGCAATTAGAAAATGAAAGTTTGTATGTTTCAAACTCTCTATTGCGTGAGTATAAATCACGCCATCATCATCCAAATACTTTCTATAGTATTTTAGAAGTAAATTATGTTTCATTTCATCTGCTGCAGTTTTCAGGCATGGTAGGATTCTCTCTTCTTTTGGTATTTCAATTTCGTCAAGCAATGCATCAGCAAAAGGCTGGAATGCTTTTTGAAATTCATCATTGGATTGAATACTTCTCCAATCCAACGCAACAAAAGATTTCATTAAATAGTCTTTATGTATGGCTGCTATACTTTCTACTTTTGATGAGAAGATTGCAGTTTCTAAATCATGTACAACTTTATTCCATTCATTTTCATACTTAGTTGACCAGTTTGATTCGATATCTTTAATCTTTATTTTCTCAATTTCACGCTTGATAGCCTTTTTTCTTACAAGTGAACCATCACTTCGCATAATTACCCAGGTATCAAAATCATAAAATTTCTGATTCATCTCCAGTGTATCCGTAACAACCTGTCCATCAATCTCTACAGTATAGTTTCTTAATGGTGCGAATATTTTATCGGCATCGTCTTTCGTACAGATTACCATTCCCGCCTTTATAGAATGGTAATCTGTTATACCTGCAATATTGTCTTTATTTTTAGGTTCCAAAATCCCTGGATTACTTAAAAGCTCTACCTCCAATGTGCCTGCAGCATTTGCCCAAGCTGACATATATGTTTGTGGTATCAAATGATGATACTTTGCTTGTGTTTCTCCCATTATTTCGCCTCCCAATGAACAGTTTTGCAAACTAACAAATCTCACTCTTTCTCCACAGGTGGGTCAAAGTCCTCATCCGTACACTTACGGATGATTCGTTTTGTCTTTTCAACGGACAGTGGGGCATTTTCTTCACTGAAATATTCAATGTTCACGACCTCTACAACAGCCTCGTGATTATCCTTTCCTGCAGGCACAAGCACAAAATCACCGATTTCAATACTGTCATCTTCTGTCAGATAGTAATAACTCTTGTACCCTTCATCAAAGGTAACGCTACAAAAGATGTATTCCGATTTGCGGCGTTTTGCCTTGCCATAGACCGAAGGGTCAAGAATTTCTCCCAAGCCATAGAAACGAATGAAATCAAACACTGTTTCCGCAAAATCTGCGAAGTCATCCGGTAAACCATTTTTATCGTAGGTGCCTGAGATGGTACGGCTCGTATTTTTCCTATACTCGATTTTTATGGTGTAATCCTTTGTTTCGTTTGGTGTATCTATTACATCATCGGGATTTCCTTCGATGTGACTAAACAACTCTTCTGCATCAAAATTTTCAAGCAGACTTTCGATTCCACCCTCAATTTCGTACTTGCGGGAGACCTTGCATCCAGTACCAATATTCTGAATATGCTCTAATGTTTCCGTATCTCTGTCAATAATCAAATGTTCAGTATAATCCCAGGTTACAAATTTCCAATCTACATCTTCTGGTTTATGTCGTGGTTCAATTTTTGTAAGCCTGTGGTAATCCAAAGTGATTTTATTTATCACGTCTGGTTTGCAGTTTCCATCAAACACATACAAATCATCCATACCAACGGTATCACGGACAAGGTCTGATAAATCTGTGCCTTCATAGTCGAAATCAGCACACAGAGAACCTCTGAATCGATATGCGACACCATCGGTATTGGTCAGCTCCATGACCCAATCACCAATATCTGTTGCAAAAATTTCTGTATATTCGTTGCCGAAATAAGTTTCGATTGCTTCAAACAACTTGTCTGCCACCGACTTATCAATTTTGAAGTTCTTACTTCTGGCTTTCTCGTATCGTTCTCCGCCACAACCAAAATTGTATCCAGAAAACCAAACACGACCTTCGCTATTGATGGTCAGATGTTGCTCCACTTCTTCGTTTGGCTCCGGCATAGGGCCATAGCAAATATTGTTGGAAATAACACGCATTTTCTTTAGTGTACCTTGAAATATAAAAGGATTTTCCCCGGAAAGCAATGCCAGTCTGCTTAATGCCAGGATAAACCATGCACGGTTTTTATGTTCTAATATTTCGGCTGCATCATATGCCCAATGATTGAAGTAACGCCATCTTGAATATATAGCAGAACCGAGCAGAGGAATATCCGTCACATCATCTATGATTTTATCCAAAGCCTCGTGGTTATGCTCGGCAGCACCATACTGTTCCGAAAAGGCATGACCACAGTCCATATCAAATCCAAGAGCATCGCAATCATCAGCCATCCAATGGTCAACAAGTTCTATATAGTTGATGTTTTGGTCTCTGAATTTGTCACACCATTTCACAGCGAAATCGTGTATCTGTTTCATATCAGCCACTGTGGTATACCTCCTATTCTTTATTTTCGTGGTATTCGTTTTTATTCCTCGTCAGAAACTGTTCCTGCTAATTCAATGTATTCCTTTAATTTCTTCTGCAACAGTTTCTTATCAATCAGTTTAAGATTGTATTCAGAAACCATCGTCGGGGACAAACTGCGACTGAGAGCAAATTCTACAACCTCATCATCCTTGCTTGCACAAAGGATAACGCCAACGCTCGGATTTTCGTTTTCCTTTTTTACTTCTCGGTCGAGTGCTTCCAGATAGAGATTTATCTTGCCGACATACTCCGGCTTAAACTCACCGATTTTCAGTTCAAACGCCACAAGGCAGGAAAGTCCTCTGTGGTAGAACAGTAAGTCAATATAATAATCGTGCTTGCCAACCTGCACTCGGTATTCCTCCCCGATGAAAGTAAAGTCCTTGCCGATTTCAAGGATAAAGTCTTTCAGATTTCGGATAATGGATTTCTGCAAGTCGCGCTCGGAAACGGTCTCCGGCACATCAAGGAAATCAAGTACATAGTTATCCAGAAAGACATTTCCGGTCGCCTTTCGGGATTCCTCGATAGCAGGTGTCAGTGGCTTCTGCGACAACATATATCTTTCGTAATATCCACTGTCAATCTGTCTGGTCAATTCTCTCGCACTATATCTCTCTTTCACGCACATAGTCATATAAAATATGCGTTCTTCCATTGTTTTGCAAGCCGACATAATTTTGAGATGGTTCGACCAGTTCAATTGTGTCAACAGCGTTGACACTTTTTCATTGTCCTTATAAAGCTCGTAAAACTGCTTCATTCGATAAAGTCCACGGCGATTAAATCCTTTCAAATCAGGATAATTCGCAGCAAAGAAATCCGCCAGTTTTTGCACAAATGCATCACCATATTCAGCGTTTTCAGACTGTTTGCTGATGTATTCGCCTATATCACGATACATTAAAATCAATTCCTCATTCACTTTTCGATATGCACGTTCTTTGGCAGACTCGATAATATCAACAATTTTTTCAAATTGCTCACCGTAAGGTATTAAATCACTCATAACAGGATTCCTTTCCAAATAATCACTATTTTTTAGGGTTTACTTTTCCTTTTGTAACAATAACAACCGCAAAACTGGCAACTGCTCCTGCAACCCCAACAGCCGCTTTCAACCCATTTTTTACACCTTGTACTTGGGTGTTTCGGCAGGACTCACATTTCTTATGCTTATATCCTTCTGGAAGTGGCTTTTGACACTTCTTACATACCTTATTCTCCATCGTCTTCTCCTTCTAACATTGGCACATTCTCGATGAAAGGGAGTGCCTGTATTTTTTGCTTAATATCGGGTAATGTTTTAGACCAGTAATTCTCTGGTGCAGGGTCTATCAAATCTAATCTTTGTACCAATCCTTCCGTTGACAAATACGCACTCTGCAAATATCCCGCATAGTATTGGAGGCTTTGACGTGCCGCCGCACTTTCACCCAACTCTTGATATGCCATAGCCTCTGCCAACGAAACCATATTCACGGCGGATAAACTTTCGCGGATTTCATTCATTCGCAAACTTATTTTTTCTGGGTTAGCACCGGATATCAGCTTACCCCAAAATGATTCTGGCTGTTCTTTTATAAAGGTCAAATTGGCATTTTGACTTTGCATTAACAAATTTCGACTATCTTCCGCATCGGAGGCAATCCTCAAAAGAGCCATTGCCTTTAATTCCGGATTTTTAATCTGCATGGCTTGTAACAGCTTTTGCTGACAGCTATAGGCCATTGCAAGTCTGTCAAATTCTTGCCCCTGTCTTACTTCTTCGATTGCAAGCTGAACCGTATGGATTTCTTCTGCGATTTGAGCCATCTGCATCTGAGTTGCATAACTGGTCATTGCTTCTGATAATGCAGGGGAAAAGTCAACACTCTTCAGCGAAATCGTTGATACAATTTTATTCGTTTCTGGGTTAACCAGATTAGCCATGAGAGTGCCGTCTTTTTTCGTCATGAGTTTTAAGGCACCGTTGGCAATTTGTGTCTTTTGCTCATCCGTCAAAATAGCCTGGAATGCCTGTTCTGGAATGCTTGCTTTTACCATATTGATAAAGGCAGGTGCTGTATATAACATATCCTCGATTTTCTTGAACGCTTTCTTAGCACCATTCAGCAACGGTTTCGCCACTTCTGGCATATCCGAAAAATGCTCAACTACTTCATAACTATAGTCTTCAGCATCAATTATTTCTATATCATCTGGAGAGATATAAATTGCTTCTTCCATAAAAAGTTCGTTCCTTTCTGTTGTTCTCTATAACAGCACTTGTAAATTTTGCGAAAAAATATATCGCAAATAAGAACTTATCCCTCTCGTTTCACATATGTCAGTTCAATATCGTATCCAAGAGCCTCCATCATTTTAATGAAGGTGTTGTTAACCACACCGTCCTGCTTTTTGATGATACGATTTACATACTGACCCGTAGTTCCAATAGTTTCAGCAAGCTGCGCCTGCGTTGTTTCGTTCTCTATGCACTTTACCTTTACATCTACTTCTATATTGTTTCTAATCATACATTTGCCACTCCTATTCGCAACACCTTGTTAGTTCTAACACAAATAAGATAATTTATTATAACACATAATTCGTCAAAATACAATACTCCCGCAAAAACTACCTATGAACTTTTTGTAACAGAAAACACCCTGCATTTCTGCAAGGTGCTGTCTATCGGAAATATTTCTTTATCTTCTCACATCCAGGCTTGTGCCGGACTTGAATTCCACCGTAACCTTTTCTTCGTAAACCGTTATTTTCTCAATCAGACTGCGAACCAACTGCTCATCGTATTCGGTGATGTCCTGCGTCTGCTCTGCAAGGAACTGCTGCATTTCACTGATTCGCTGTTTTACGCCTTCACGCTCGGCATTATCCACCAAGACACTCTGCCTTGCTTCTCGGAGTCGGTAAATCTCATCTGCGATGCTGTCGTAGTTGCCCTTGGAATTTGCCACTTTGAGCAGTTCTTTTTGCAGTTCTTCCAAACGACCGTCAATCTCAGCAAGGGGAATGCCGTCTGCTCCGGTAAGCACCGCCTCCACATTTTTCTGCAAGGCTTCGTTCATGGTATCCTTTCTGGCAAGCACTCTGTTAATGGCTCTTATCACAAGGCTTTGAAGTTCAGATTCGTGAATGGCATCGGCATCACAGGTTCCGGGACCGTTTTCCATTCTTGTGCAGCAACGCCACACCACTGATTTGTTGCCCCTGTTGTTCCAGACCACCCTTCGGTAAATCTCCCCGCACTTGGAACAGTACACGATACTGGAAAGTGCATACTTGCTGCTATAAACACGCTTTTTTCGATTCTGTCCGCTGTGGAGATTGGAACGCCTAATCATTTCTTCCTGCACCTGCATATAAAGGTCACGGGGGATAATGGCTTCATGGCTGTTTTCCACATAGTATTGTGGCACTAAGCCGTTATTCGGCACGCGCTTTTTCTCCAGAAAATCCACTGTGTAGGTCTTCTGAAGGAGCGCGTCACCGATGTATTTTTCGTTCTTTAGGATTTTCTGCAAAGTTTCCGCTCTCCATTTTGTCTTTCCGGCACCTGTCAGAATGCCGTCTGCCTCCAAGCCTCGTGCAATCTGCTGCAGACTTGCTCCTTCAAGGTACTCTCTGAAAATGCGTTTGACCACCACCGCTTCATCGGGGTCAACAATCAACTGTCCATTTTCATCTTTGGTAAATCCAAGGAAACGGTTGTGGTTCACGGTAATCTGCCCCTGTTGATATCGATACTGAAAACCCAACTTTACATTCTGCGAAAGGGACTGGCTTTCCTGCTGTGCAAGGCTCGCCATAATGGTAAGCAGAACCTCACCTTTAGCATCCATCGTATTGATATTTTCCTTCTCGAAATATACAGGGATGTTCTTTTCCTTAAGCTGTCGGATATACTTGAGGCAGTCCAACGTGTTTCGGGCAAATCGGCTTATGGACTTGGTAACAATCATATCGATTTTACCCGCCATCGCCTCATCAATCATGCGGTTGAACTCCTCACGCTTTTTGGTGTTGGTGCCTGTTATTCCATCGTCAGCGAAAATTCCGGCAAACTCCCATTCGGGATTTTTACGGATATAATCGGTGTAATGCTCTACCTGCGCCTCGTAACTGGTAGCCTGCTCGTCGCTGTCCGTAGAAACACGGCAGTAAGCTGCCACACGGAGTTTCGGCACTTCGGATTCCTTTGCAGTGTTACCGACACGTCTTCGTGCCGGAATCACAGTAATATTCTTAGTCTGTTGCATTCATTTCAACCTCGCTCTCTATCAGACTATAGGCGTATTCAGCCTGTTCAAAAGGGTCGTAGAAGACCTTTTTCTGTTTTCTTATTGTAAAATGCAGGGGAGCGGCAGGAGTTTCCTTAACCTTTAATTCTCTGACCCTGCCAAAATGATTGGCTCTCGACTGGCGTTCCTCTTCCGCTTCGTCGAACAGTTCCTGATCTATGATGGCGGGGTAATAATCATCCCCAAGGTAGTGGGTGTTTCGGAGCATTCGTCCGGCACTGCCGTGAAACATCTTCAAGCCTACCGTTTCGGCTGCCACCTTCAGTGCCTTGCCGGAAATATATTCTTTGAAAAAGGTTCTGACCTGTTCTGCCTGGACTTCATCCACGACTGCTTTCCCATCCTCGATGCGATATCCGTAGGGAATATGTGCTGTCATTTACATCACCAACCTTTCCGCTAAATTCAGTCCACATTTCAAGTGGAAGACAATCTTTTTTCTTGACTCAACCGTGATGCTATCCACAAATTCAAGGAACATTTCATCTGAAAATTCTGTCAGCATCTCACCCTTGGAAGTGAAAGCCATCAGCTTTTGCAGTTCCTTCATTCTGACCTTATCTCCACCAACGAAGCTGACCAGTTTTTCCTTTTCTGCTCGTAGCCGTTGTTCCTCCGCCACCAGTGCGTTGTTTTCCTTGTTAAAGACGGCAGGCTCCAAGACGCCTGTTGCCATAAGGTTGGTAAGAATCTGCTTTTTATCGATGTTGCCTTCAAGTTGGATTTCCAATTCCTGAATGCGGAGCAGCCTGTCTTTGTCATCCATGCCACGCAGGTTTCGCAGGAGCGGTTTTAATATCGCATTGTGGCCGTATACCAGTTTGTTCATCATGGTAAGGAACGCTAACTTAATGCCATCATCGGAAATATAGAGCATGGAACAATCCGCCTTGCTTTCCAGGTGCGTGGAGCAAGTCCAAGCCACATAATCTCCGCTCGGCTTGTAATGCTGCCTACGCTTGAAGGTACCACCACATTCTCCGCATTTGATTTTACCGGAGAAACAATATCGGTTTTGATATCTGTAGGTGTCCGTTCCGTTGCCTTTTTCCATTGCCCTTTGGTCGAGAACCGCACGGACTTTGTCAAAATCCTCATGGCTGATAATCGGCTCATGGTGGTTTTCGCAAAAGAAACGGTCACGTTCACCGTAATTGACATGACGGTTGAAACTGCTGTCACTGTAGGTTTTCTGAAAAATCACATCGCCCGTGTACTTCTCATTGGTAAGAATGGCTTTCACTGCACCAGCGCCCCATTTGCCGTTTTTCTTGGTTTTTAGTCCTCTGGCATTCAGTTCCTTGGCTATGGCGTGCGTACCTTTGCCTGCAAGGCAGGATGCAAAAATCTCTTTTACAACTTCTGCCTGCTCCGGCACAATGACCATCGTGCCGTTGTCGTTGTCATAGCCGTAGGGAGGATAGGAGATAATGAAGGTGCCGTTCTGAAAGCGTTTCTGAACCGACCATTTGCTGTTTTCGGAAATGGAAACCGACTCGCTTTCTGCAAGGCTGCTTAAGATGGAAAGCATCAATTCGCTTTCCATAGAACCCGTATTGATATTCTCTTTCTCGAAATAAATGTAAATACCAAGTTCTAACAGTCTACGCACCATTGCTAAACAGTCCGTGGTGTTTCGGGCAAATCGGCTGATGGACTTGGTAATAATAAAATCAATCTTGCCGTCCTCGCAGGCATCAATCATAGAAAGCAGCCCGGAACGGACATCCTTTTTCGTGCCTGTGATACCCTCGTCATAGTAAAGACCCACATACTCCCATTCGTCATTGGAACGAATGTAGTTTTCATAATGTGCCTTTTGTGCTTCAAGGCTAATAAGCTGCTCATCACTTGCCGTAGATACACGGCAGTAGGCAGCAACCTTTAATTTTTTCTTTTGAACCGGGGTTTCGTTTGCCCGGATTTTTGTTATCCTTTTCATCAACTCACCTCGCTTTTTGGGTAGTGATATATTCCCGTACTATTGTGAAATTATCAAGTCATTTAGCCCATAATCTCCGCCAAAAACGGGGAGAAAGTTTTGCGATTATAAGCCGATATTTTGTTGAATTCATCCACAGAAATCATGCCGAACAGGAACATGGTTTCAAGCACCTGCTGTGCCCTGTAATAGTCAAATTCTCGTTGAAGCTCCTCCTGCGTGATTTCGTGAGCCACGGCGTTAGGTATCTTAAAATTCTCAATCTGTTTTACTTCCATAATGATTCCTCCAGTCTGGGGAACGGTGGAAATGTTCCCTCTGTCTATAAGCGAAAAAACAGGTTGAATCGAACCCCCTCAAGGCAAAAAAATAATGCCCTTCAAGGAAAAATCCTCAAAGGGCATCGTTTTAGTTCGGAATTTTGAGTTTCCAACCGCTGTAAATCACATTGGAAGAAAGTCCGTTCAGTTTCTTAATTTCAGTATATCTGCTGCCTTTGCCGAGATACTTCACGGCAATATCCCAAAGGGTATCGCCCTTCACAACCGTATGGACACGGTAATCCGGCTCGGCTGTGCTGTCGGCAGGATAAATGGCAGTGCCGTCATTGACGAAAACAAAAGTGCCTGGGTTCTTATCTGCCGCCGCCTTTGCATTGGAGAGAATGCGGTAAGCACCCACCTGGGACTTGCTATCCTTCCAATCCTTACGCACGCGGTAATAACCCGTAGTCAGCTTTTCGGGATAAGTCACCGTAGGTTCTGCAGGAGTTTCAGTTTCCTCTTCATCGGCAGTCGCCAAGAGTGCCTTGACCTCGGCACGGAAGGTATCCATACTCTTGCCGTGCTTTGGAAACCAGTGCATCACATCGCCGTGGTTGGATGCCACGCCCTGCTTGTAACCCTCGGAGTGGCAGATGATGTTCTGCTCGGTCAAACCATACTCTTTGCAGAGGTAGGCACAAAGTTCAACGGCCTCACGATACACCTTCTTGAAGTAGGCATAATCCGTAAGACCGTCCTCGCAGATTTCAAATCCGATATGAGTGTTGTTTGCACTGCCCCCGGCGTGCCAACCACGATGATTCCACGGCAAAGTTTGGTATGTGGCAATCGTGCCGTCAGCCAACTTGCCGATAAAGGCATGAACGCAGACCTCTCTGCCTCCGGGATGGTAGGTGTTCCAATGGTTGCCGTACTGGTTTTTACCGAGCAAACCATCATCAGGACCCACATAACGCTTGAGGTTAGGGTTATTCGCACCAGTGGAATGAACCATGATGCCTTTAACCGTGATTTTTCTGCCTGCCTTATAGCAGGCGTTTTCCGTTAAAATGAGTTTGTGTAAATTCATGTTACTTGCCCTCACTTTCCTCATTGTCGCGGTCATGGAGCTGCTCCAAGATATCCTTCATCTTCTCCGGAATCGGCAAACCAAGGTGGGATGCGTTTTCCAAGAGGCTGACACCTTCATTGGAGATGTAGAAGAAAATAACCGCCGTCCTCAGTACACTGCCGTCACCGATTACATTAGCGTCCAAGACGTGTGCCACACCGACCATCGCAAAAATCAACACTTTTCGACAAATGCCCTTAAACCCGACCGAACTGGAAAGGTTCTTGTCCACCACGGCACACATGACTCCCGTGATGTAATCCACAACCAAGAAAACAATCAGCGCGTAAAGCAGACCGTCAAACCCACCAAGAAACCAGCCGAGCCATCCACCGATGGCGGCAAAGATGATTTGAATGGTGTTCCATAAATCCTTCATAGTAAAATCCTCGCTTTCTTAATTTTTTGTATGCAAAAAGGGCACCCACCACATTGGCAGATACCCCTTAAAGCCGTTATTCAGTTTGTTTGGGCAGCCACTCCCATACTCGCATATCTTCCTGCCCAAGGGACCACATACACATCCCTCGTAGTTTCCATCGGTATGCCGCCTGGTTCGCCCAATAGATCAGGCTGTCCACATCCTGGTAATACAGAATGGAAAAGCCGTCTGCATCTCCAAGGAACAACCTCGAAATCCATATATTGATATCCCTTGGGATGATTTTTGCCGTGTAGTCATTGCCGCACTCCAAAGCCATCACATGGGAATGATAAAACTCATAGTCCAGGGAGATGCTTTCATCCCTTGTGGACGATTCCTCCACATTGGAAGTCAGCGTGAATACCTGGAACTCCTCATCCCATGTGCAGTTGCTACGCTCAATCCTGCCAAAGGAAGTCTCCGTTCCGTCCGGCATTACCACATCGAACCTCTCATACGGCTCATACGTCCAGGCATCACCCAAACGGAGCAGTTGGCAGTTGATTTGGCTGTCGGAGCGGATGCCTGCATAACCGCTGACATCACTGACCGTTGCCGTAAATCGGAGCGTATTGGATGCTGAAGAATAAACCCTCACGGTATTTCCACGCTTACGCATCTCAATGGTGTAAACATTGGGATTGGTGCGTAGGTCTGCATCTGCGGTCTTGGAGAAATCGGTGGCATAACTGCCTTTGAGCGTTGACCCCTCATACAGTTCGATACACTGGCTGTCATAGTTGAAACAGCAAAACAGCGAACCGAGGAACACACCCGCTTTGCCGCCACCGTTTTCCGGGAAGATAATCTGCGCCCTCAGATGGATATCGGAAAAGCCGTTATAGTTCCAGGCAAGCTGACCGTAACCCTCAAGCTGTGAGTATGGTCTGCTTGTATCACCGTAAGGCAAATCCTCCTGCCACACATCCCATTCGCCGGAGAGAACCGTCCAGTAGCTTTCTGGGATTTTCTGCTCATCACGGAAGTCCTCATACCAAACAAGTGCCGAGTCCGGCTTTCTTCGGAGCATTTCAAGGGTCAGCTTGAACCCTGTGGCGGGTCCCACCATATCGCCGTTCACATCTTTGAACTTGCGAGGAGCAAGGGTGTATTCCGCCTGTCCCGCAGTCGGTTCTTCCGAAAAATCCGTACAAACACGGAAACCATAGAACTGCACACCGTTGACGCCAACGGAAACGGTCAGCGTATGCTCTCCGGCAGACAGGCTTACACCCTTGGCGAGGGTTGCCCAGAAGGTAGTCCTCCAATATGGCCACCAAATCCTATCCTCGGAAAAATGAACCGTGCTACCATCCAACGATGCGTAAATGCTGTTTTTATCCCAAAACGGATAACACAGGCGAATGGCAACATCGTAGGTGCCGCCCTCGTCAATGGTAAAGTTGTATGTGGCAGAACCCTCATCACCAAGCGTTACCAAAGTTTCAGACACAGAAACAACACCTTCGTAACTGTCCGGCTCGGCATCGTGGTCGATGATAATGTCTCCGAACTCCGTCTTTTGCTGCTTGGCATAAGCGGTCAGATAGCGTCTGCGGTTGTAGGTTTCCGACATCTGCGGATATTCCTTGGAAACGGCATCTCTGCCTTCCATATAGTCGTACACATGAGGCAATGCCCACGGCCCCATATCGTAGTCATCCCAATAGGAAACGATGGGGATAAATGGCTGCGGAGGTGCATCGTCCGTAAAGTTGTACAGACCCTGCATCCAGTATTTCGCAGCATAATAGGTGTGGGAAGTTCCTCTGTAATACTTGCCGAGGTTCTCCGGCGTATCATAAATCTGCCAGTTCCATCCGTAGGCAGGCATACCGAGGAACACCTTGTCGGGGTTCATTACCTGGGTGGCATAATCGTAAATGCCCTCAATCCAACTTCTCGGAGAAACGGGACCCGGAGCAGAACCCGCCCAAGCCATACCATAACTCATGATGGATGCCGTATCGCAGTATTGGTCGAGGTCACCATACACGCACCAGTTTTCGCCGCCAACCGAGCCGTTGACGGAAGTCATACCCGGCAGGCAGATGTTCATCTCCTTGGTGGAGTCATAGGCTTTGACCGTTTCATAGATGTGCTTGAACATAGCCGTGGACGCTTCGTGGGTGGAATAACCATCGCCTTTTTCAAGGTCGATATCCACGCCGTTGCACCACGGATACTTCTCCATAATACGAATAAGTTCCGAGCAGAAGGTGTCCTGTGCGCCGTCCGTGTTATCACGCAGAGCCTTAAAAATGCTGTTTGCACCGTCATTGGCAACGGTAAGCAACCAACGGATGTGGGGCCACTTTTCGATATAGGTCAGCATATTGCTGATAGCAACACCACTCTCGGTAATCGTTCCCGTGGCACCCACCTTGAAAGAAAACAGACCGATGGTGTCAATGCGGTCACCGTAATCACGGAGTGCCTCATACATACGGGCATTGCCCATGAATGTCCAGACCATGATGCGTTTACCTTTTAATTTATCCCTCAAGTCGACACACCTCCATCCGTCATCTGTTGCAACTCAAAAAGCACCCTGGCAGACTTGCCGTCCTCCAAGGTAACCATATGCTTGGAATCCCAAGCAGCACTGTATTGATAGAATCCCTCTTTCGGTTCAGTAACACCATTCTTGGTGCATTCTCTTACCGAAGCTAAAAGAGCCAAATCATCCTCAGCAGACAGACTATTGGGAAACACAACCCTCTGACCACCAACACCCTGGGCAAGCTGCACCGAGCCTGCCGCCATATCGGATTTGGGATAGATATGGACATCCAAGCCACCGGAGGTATCGCCGACATTGCAGATAATGACCGTTTCCTTGGAGCGAACCAAACCGTTGAACCACACCTTGGAGTCTTCCGTCAGTCGGCTCTCCGTGTGCGGTACATAGCCTGTCAGCGCCGGTCCCTCTTGCAGCATAAGGTCGGTAAACCAAATCGTGCCGGAGCAGTTGGTAAGGGTAGGTTTTACCGTTACGCTCACAACACGCATATCCTGCTTTTTGTTTATGACCTCTGCCAGTCGGATAAAAACGGGATTAGCCATCAAGCACCCACTTCATCTCACAAGGATGACCTACCCATCCCGTGGCTACAGAACCCGGCTGCAGCAAGAGGTCTGTAATATATAAAGTGCCTGTGCAATCGGTAATGCACACACGCACCGTAATGGACTTGACCTTGGAGGAATATCCGCTTGGGGTAATCTTTTCTTGTGTTTTAGAAAAATAAGCCATATACACCTCCATCAGTACAAATCAATAAATCTTGTTTCCGTGCTGCCGTCCTCATATTCAATGACCACTTCAATGCCGACCTGTGAATCATCACTGAGTTTTTCCAGATCTTCCGAGGCAATCTGCGCCGACAGTGTATAACTGCTGCGGTTGGACGGATACACGGTCTGGGCAAGGCTTAAGGTCATACCCTCGACACCCACAGCCTTAAAGGACGCTGTGCCGGATGCACCGTTTTCTCCGTCTGCCTCAAAACCGGAACTGACCCAATAAGCAAGACCGTCATCGGCACGGGAATTTCGCAGATGATTAAACGGCACAAGTTCTCGGATATCATTGTTGGAAACCATACCCGTACCTTCCAGGGCATCGGCAATGGTATCAATGGAACTGACCGAACTGCCCAGGTTCTTCAGCGTGGTGGAAAGTTCCAACACCGTGTTCCAAGGCTCCTGCAGATTGTATTCACGGCGCACAATACGGGTGGTAACCGATAACCCCAAGTCCTTATCTTCCACTCGGACATAATCGCCCAAGTTCCACGCCTCATGCTCGTAACCCGTCAGAACCGACAAGTCCATCGCATTCAGCACATAGGAAACGGAAGGCTTACAGTATTCCGCAAGGCGCATAGCCGTGTATTCCTTCATCTGATAAGGGTTTGTAAAGGAAGAACAATCCAAAGTGGTAATACGCACTTCCTTGGAGTAAGTGAAATCCTCAAGGTAGGGTTTGCCACCGTTGATATCGGCAAAGGTCATGCCGTTGGCACCCGTAGCATAAAGCCTTGTTACAAGGGAACGGGTGTCCACAACACGCTCGATGCTTTTCATGTTCTTCTTGTAAGCAAACAAGGCACCGCTGTCCTTGCCGTTGACCGTCAGCAAATGCACCAGTCGGTTCGGACAGTCAAATACAAGGTCACCGCCGTGGAGATTGGCAACGCTGCGTAAGATGGAAAGTGCGTTTTTCTCCGAACTCGTCCAGGTACGCTTGGAAGTCACATTGACCGTTCCCACGCTCCACTCGGTATCAGCAAGGGCATAAGCCATAGCCACATCCGCAGTTTCCGCATCAAACTTCTTTTCTTCCTTACGGACAGAAAAAGTAAGGTCATAAAACTCTGCCTCGGCATACACCTGCGTTACCGTGTTTCCGGTGCTGTCCTTCACATCCGTAATGGTACGCACCTTATACACATCATCTACGATCTGGATTTTCTTCTCATTCTCCAGATACTTTCGTTTGCTGTCACGGAACGGAATGGAGAATGCCAGCGTGTCCTCGCCGTTGATTTCTCCCGTTACGATAATATCGTAGGCATTTTCCAAAATGGCCTCCCACGCACCATTATCATCAAGCACCACAGGACGGGCATAGCCGATTTTCTCATAAGGTGCTTTCGGAATGTCATAAAGGCGGATGTCAATGAGTTTCGGTGTTTTGGAAGTATCCGTAGTGGTCAGCGTGACCTTGAAACGGATATAGTTTCTGTTTGGAGATTGCAGCTTACCGTCCGTTCCGACAGCAACCCAATCACTCCAATCCACAAGGTCATCACTGGTGGAGGTTTCCACCGAGGCGATTGCCGTTGTGCCTGCGATGTATTCGCTTGTATAGGAAACCCTGCCTGTACCGGAAAGGCTGCACTCTGCCGCCTTGGTATAAAGCACACCGCTTTCGGGATAAACGCTGTCGGTTGCCTTCAGCGTTACACCGCTTGCATCGGTCAGAGCATCCACGTCCGAAGAACTGTCTGCACCGTTACAGAGGATGGTGGCGTTGAAATAATCCACCAGATCATCTGCGGTAAGCGGAGAATCGCAGTCCAAAAACCACTCATCAAAGCCACCTGCGTAATAATAGGTGTCGGCGTGCATACCGATAACAAGGTCTGCGGTACACTCTGTATTCAGTGTTCCCGTAAAGGTCAGCACATCTGACTTAAATACCTCGCCGGAAGAACGGTCGCCCACCACATAAGTGAACTGCTTGTTATTCGGTTCAATCACGCCTGCGATAAAATACCACTTGCCGTTGGATAAGGAAAACGGCAGTGTTACGGTCTTATCGAGGATAAGGCTACCGGAGGAATTATAAAGCATAATTCTTGGCTTGCCGGAATACAGGGACAGATAGAAAATCGGCTGTCCCGGACCGTAACGGGTATTGAATATCGGACAGAATGTATTGCCTACGGAATAGGTGGTAGGACACATCCAACCGCCCACAATGATACGCTCACCAAGATTGGCAAAGATTGTGCCATCGTTGGTCACCTGCAGATGGGTTTTCTCCGTAGTCGGATTATTA